>JAEEGL010543434.1_pt1 | contig 74748 bp, 74 predicted proteins | sample 9134231 | NCBI WGS metagenome assembly JAEEGL01 (sample SAMN16246548, study PRJNA631951) | gut metagenome | biome: gut microbiome; feature: rumen; material: fiber-attached | host: Bos | place: Iran: Karaj | collected 2018-10 | reverse complement strand
CCTGCTCCGGCAGCACCGGCAGCCAACACTTGGACCTGTTCCTGCGGCACTTCCAATACCGGCAAGTTCTGTATGAACTGCGGTGCCCAGCAGCCGGCTCCGGCTGAAGGCTGGACCTGCTCCTGCGGTACGGTCAACATGGGCAAATTCTGCCAGAACTGCGGCAGCAAGAAGCCGGCAGATGCACCGCTCTATAAGTGCGACAAGTGCGGCTGGCAGCCGGAGGATCCGAAGAATCCGCCGAAATTCTGCCCGGAGTGCGGCGATATCTTTGACGATAACGACGTACAGTAATCTCATCTGAATACGAAAGCCGGACAGAATGACGCTGTCCGGCTTTTCTTTTGATACGAAAACGCTCCGTATACATCGCCGTATACGGAGCGTTCTGATGTATTATGCCTCGTCGAGCAGATCGGTCATATCATAGAGCTTCGGCGCTTTTCCGACAAGGAAGATTGCCGCATTGACAGAGCCCTCCGCAAAGACACGCTTCGAGGATGCCGTATGCTTGAGCGAGATGCACTCATCCGGACCGGCGAAAAGCACCTCATGCTCGCCGACAATCGTGCCGCCGCGGATCGAGTGCATGCCGATCTCGGTAATCTCGCGCTTCTTACGGACGCTGTGGCGGTCATAGACCGTGTGCTTCGGCGGATCATACTCCGCACAAAGCGAATTTGCCAGCATCAGCGCTGTACCGGACGGTGCGTCAATCTTCTGATTGTGATGCTTCTCGATGATTTCGACATCAAACTGATTGCCGAGCACGGCTGCCGCCTTCTTCGAGAGTGCGATCAGAAGCTGAATACCGATCGACATATTGAATGAGGAAAACAGTGCCACATGCTCCGCTGCACTGCGAATCTGTGCAAGCTGTTCCTCGGAATAGCCCGTTGTTGCGAGAACAACCGGCGTACCGGTTGCCTGTGCGTATTCGAGCAGACCGTTCAGGCTGTTCGGATGACTGTAGTCAATGATGACATCCGGCTTCTCAATCATCTTCGAGGGACTGTCGTAAACCGGAAACATAAATCCTGCATCGGTGCGGATATCAATGCCGCAGCAGATTGCGCAGTCGGAACGATCTGCAATACTGCTGACCAGCGTTCTTCCCATATGACCGGACACGCCGCTGACTGCAATTTGAATCATGTTTTTCATTCCTTTCTGATATCATATGCACAATGCCGCCTGAATACAGCTCAGACGGCATTGCTTTGTTCTGAATCTTAGCCCAGCAAGCCCTGCTTCTTCATTTCTGCAATGAGCACAGCCTTGGTCTCATCTGCCATTTCATAGAGCGGCAGACGACATGCACCTGCTGCAAAGCCCATTTGATTGACAGCTTCCTTGACCGGAATCGGATTGGTCTCAATGAACAGCGCATGAATCAGCTTGAGATACTTGAGCTGGAGCGCCGCTGCGGTCTTATAATCGCCTGCAAGCGCCGCTGCGGTCATTTCATGCGTTTCCTTCGGTGCGACATTCGAGAGCACGGAGATCACGCCCTTTGCACCGAGGCTCATCATCGGAACGATCTGATCATCATTGCCGCTGTAAACGGTCAGCTTGTCGCCGCAGCGCTCGATCAGATTTGCGGTATAGGTGATATTGCCGACCGCATCCTTCATTGCGACGATATTGTCGATCTCCGCCAGCTTTGCCGCAGTTTCAACATCAATGTTCAGACCGGTGCGCGACGGTACATTGTAGAGGATGATCGGCAGCTTGACGCTCTCTGCAATCGTCTTATAGTGAACATACAGACCGCGCTGTGAGGTCTTGTTATAGTACGGCGTGACGAGTAGCAGCGCATCCGCACCGGCTGCCTCTGCCTCCTTCGAGAGCATCACGGCAGTCTCGGTCGCATTGCTTCCCGTACCGGCAATGACCGGAACACGGTGCTTCGTATGCTCGACAGAGAACCTGATTACATCAATATGCTCCTGCTCGGAGAGCGTCGAACTTTCACCGGTTGTACCGGCGATCACAAGCGCATCGGTGCCGTTTTCGATCTGGAAGTCGATCAGTCTTGCGAGTTCCTCATAGTTCACGGAACCGTCCGCCTTGAACGGTGTCACAAGTGCAACAGCTGCACCGGTAAAAATCACAGGCTTCATTCTATTCATCCTTTCTGATTATCAGTTATTCGTGCAGAAACGCAGCAAAATCCGTTTGCAGCCATGCAAGGAGCTGCGCATACTGCTTTGCATCAAATCCGGAGACCGCGGCGGAATCGCTGTCCTGTGCACAGAGCACAAAGATCAGATCGCCGTAGATCGGACATCCGGTGTGATAGAGACAGGTGCCGGTCGTATTGGCAGGCAGAGAACGGTCACCGCCGCGCGCATCAATCACAAAGCACAGCACGGCATCCCCTGCATCCGGCATCCGCGACACGCGCAGCCGTTCGGTTACATCCGTATGCAGCAGATCGGCAAGCAGTGCATATGTCACACTGCCCGGCGTAACGGGGATCTGTTCAGGTTTCCCGTCTGTACTGACACGCAGCAGACTTTCCGTCAGCTTCAACACACACGCCCCCTGTCTGTAATATATTGCAGATCAAAGCATTTTGACAAAGTTCCGGACAACATCTCCGGCATGCACCGGATTGCCGATCATATTGAGCGCCTCCCCTGCCCCGAACCGGTAAACCGGCAGTGCCTCGTCGGGATCGAGCTCATGGATCGCGTCCATAACCGAATCAAATCCGGCTTCATTCACCGGAATAAAGATGCGCTCGGTCTCATCGCGGTCATTCATCACCATGGTAACAGTCACTGCCCGTTTCGAGCCGGTCACGGCGATAAACCGCTCCGCAGAGGAAAGCAGAAAAGCTCTGTATTCCATGAGCGTTTCCTTCGCGCCGCATGCAATCAGCAGCTCACTAAGCGCATGTGCCTCGAGATCGGTCGCATCATCATGCAGCGCCAACAGATAATTCCGCGGCTTGAGCCCGTAGGTATGCTCGCGCAGGAAGCTCCTGAGCGGTCCGCGCTGATGATTATAGGACTGGAAATATGCCGGAACAAACGGATAAACGGGCGGCTCCTGCGGCGTATAGGTATCAAACGTGATGCCGCCGTAGACCTTGAGATCGCTGTAGACCTCAATGCCCGCGATCTCAATCGTATCGTTCATCGGGCAGACAAATACATGCCGCATCCGCGCACCCCCTTATCCGGAAATATTCAGTAAATCAGTCAAAATAGCCCTTTGCAGCCAGCAGCTCTGCAAGCTCGACCGCACCGCCTGCTGCACCGCGCAGCGTATTGTGGGAAAGGCAGACAAACTTGTAATCGAAGAGCGTATCCTCACGCAGTCTGCCGACGGAGATTGCCATGCCGCCCTCGAGATTTCTGTCGAGCTTTGCCTGCGGACGGTCCGGCTCCTCGAAATAGTTGAGGAACTGCTTCGGTGCATGCGGCAGCGCAAGCTCCTGCGGAATGCCCTTGTACTCTGCCCATGCCGCCTTGATTTCTTCCTCGCTCGGCTTATTCTCAAACTTGACGAATACAGCAGCCGTATGACCGTCCGAAACCGGAACGCGCAGGCACTGCGTCGTAATCAGCGGGCTCTTTGCCTTAACGATCTCGCCGTTTTCAATCGTGCCCCAGATTTTCAGCGGCTCCTGCTCGGATTTCTCCTCCTCACCGCCGATATACGGAATGAGGTTGTCGATCATTTCCGGCCAGCGCTCAAAGGTCTTGCCGGCGCCGGAGATTGCCTGATAGGTACAAGCAAGCACCTGCTTGATGCCGAACTTGCGCAGCGGATGCAGTGCCGGAACATAGCTCTGAATCGAGCAGTTGGACTTGACTGCGATAAAGCCGCGCTTCGTGCCGAGACGCTTCTTCTGCGAAGCAATGATCTCGAGATGCTCCGGATTGAGTTCCGGAATAATCATCGGGACATCCGGTGTAAAGCGGTGTGCAGAGTTGTTGGAAACAATCGGGCACTCAGCCTTTGCATATGCCTCCTCGAGTGCGCGGAGCGCATCCTTCTTCATATCGACTGCGCAGAAGCAGAAATCGACCTGCGATGCGATCTTCTCGATATCCTCGCCTGCATCATAGATCACAAGGTCCGCAAACTGCTCAGGCATCGGCTGATCCTTGAATGCCCAGCGTGCACCGACCGCTTCACGGTAGGTCTTGCCTGCCGAGCGCGAGGATGCTGCCATAACAGTCACCTTAAACCACGGATGATCTGCGAGCAGCAGCGCAAAGCGCTGACCGACCATACCCGTTGCACCGATGATGCCGACTCGAAATTCTTTCATAAATAAGTCCTCCGTTTCTGATGTTGGTCTGTACGGTCCGCCGCACAGACATAGCCTTGAGGCAGAAAAAAATCCGCCACGATATGGCGGACATTGAGCAGGTTGAACGGATTGCATTCTGCGGTATCTGCATTCGAGAACCGGAAGAATACGAAAACCCGGTCAGCACTCCACAAAGCATTCGTATCTGAACGCCGTGTGACAGTCACGCACCTGTTCGATACGCGCCCAGCAGCTCCGATGCCGTATCGGAATGCTTCGGCGGTCTTGCCTTTTCTGTCGGAATCCGATCTTGCGATCTCAGGTTCGGCACCTTCATCCGGCAGGACTCATCAAGCCCGCGCCTCTGTCCGTGCCTTTATTCTATCATATTGCATCTGATTTGTCAATACCCAATTTTGAAAATTTGTCTTTTTATCAGATACATCTGTGTTTATATCGTGAACAGTTAGTGAAATTGCTTGACATCCGACAAAAAACATGATAAAATAGGTTTATCAGCAATTCCCACGGGTATACTCCCTATATATCAAAAATCAGGAGCGTGAAAGTATGAAAATACGTTTTAATGAAGACGAACAGGTCGTTGCGCGCATCCGCGAGGGACTGCTCAAAAAGGAAGGCTACTGTCCCTGCCGGCTGCAGCGCACCGAGGAAAACCGATGCATGTGTCAGGAATTCCGCGATCAGATCGCCGATCCGGAATTTGAAGGCTACTGCCATTGCAGGCTGTATTATAAGGAAAAATAAGGAGGATTCTAGCTATGGCAATCGTTCATATTGAAAACGCTGCGGATTTTCAGCCGGAGGTGCTGGACGCAAAGGGCAAAGTGCTCGTCGATTTCTGGGCATCATGGTGCGGTCCGTGCATGATGATGGCACCGGTACTCGAGCAGCTTGACGAGAAATATCCCGATCTCAAGGTCGTCAAGGTCAATGTCGATGCGGCGCAGGAACCTGCGGTACAGTTCGGGATCGACAGCATTCCGGCATTCCTGCTCTTTGAGGACGGCAAGGTCACAAAGAAAACCGTCGGTGCAATGCCGCTTGAAGCACTCGCACAGCGTCTCGGGCTCTGAGCTTTTCATCACAAAAAAAACCGCGGAATCGCCTTTGATTCCGCGGTTTTTGTTATGAATCAGCCGGTCAGCCGTTCAATGCGGCTTGCGGTATCGGCAAGAATCTCCTCCGGCGATGCACCGATGAAGTATTCGCCGTTTTCATAGAGAATCTTTCCGGCACACATTGTCAGCATGACATTGCTGCGGTCACCGTTGAGCACGAGGCTCTCCGGAATATGGTGCGTCGGCTGCAAATTCGGCGCGTGCAGATCAATCTCGATCAGATCAGCCTGCTTGCCCTCTGCCAGAATATCGCAGTCATGCAGTCCCATGGCGTGCGCAGAACCGACCGTCGCTGCACGGAGCATTGCCGCAGCCGGAATCGCCGCCGCATCCATATGCCGCAGCTTCTGCAAGACCGCACCGAGATACATCTCACGGAACATGTCGAGCGCATTGTTTGATGCGGCACCGTCTGTACCGAGTGCGACATTCACGCCCTCGGAAAGTGCCTCCTTCAGCGGTGCAATGCCGCTTGCCAGCTTTGCATTCGATGCAGGGCAGGAAACCAGCCAGAGCCCATTTCGCTTGTAAACCGCGCGGTCCGCTTCGTCAAACCAGACGCCGTGGAATCCGCCGCCGCCGTATTCCCAGAGTCCGATTGACTCAAAATACTGCGCAGGCGTTGCGCCGTGCCGTGCGATGCATTCCTCGTGCTCGGTCTTTGTCTCGCTGATATGCGTATAAACCGGCTGCTTTTCTGCATGTGCCAGCTCCGCAACAACGCGGTGCAGGCTCTCATCGCTCGTGTATTCCGCGTGGAAGCCGAGCCGGTAGCCGATGCGCGGATGGATATTCCGGAACTTCTGGAACTGATCGTTCAGGCGTTCGACATCCTTTGCAGAGCCGTTGATGCTGCCGCAGAGCACGCCGCGCAGTCCGCATTCAATCGCCGCCTGCACGGTGCTGTCCGGATAAAAATACATATCAAAGAATGCCGTCGTACCGGATGCGATATATTCGAGATTCGCAAGGCGGTCAAAGGCGTAGACATCCTCCGCAGTCAGCCTGTCCTCATAGGGAAAGACCTTCTCAAAGAGCCATGTTTGCAGCGGTACATCCTCTGCAAAGGAGCGCAGAAAGGTCATTGCAGAATGCGTATGCGCATTCTTGAAGCTCGGCATCAGCAGATTCCATTTGACGTCGATCTCCCGCTCGAATGCGGGCAGCTCCGCAGGCGTTTCACCGATATAGCAGATCCGATCACCGTCTGTCCAGAGCTCACCGCGCTGCACGGCACAATCCTCTGCCATTGTCATAATATTTGCATGATAAAAACGAATCATTCTGTGGTACCTTCTTTCGATATTGCCGGATTACAGACTGTCGGAGCTGTCAGCCTGCCGCAGCGCTTCCTGCATCGCCTCAACGGCAACCTGAATGCTGCCGATCTCATCAAACGGCTCTGCAAATGCCGCCGCGCCCTGCATGGTCAGATAGGAGCCGTAATAATCCAGAAGCTGCTGCCCGCGGTCTAAGATACGGGTAATCTGCCCGCCGCCGTATTCACGGTAGGTCGGGTTTCCGATGCGGTCATACTGGAAAAAGCTGACCGCATGCAGAAACTGCGCCATCAAATCATAAAAGACCTGCTCCATCTGATCAAACAGCGTATCGGCTTTCTGCGTTTTGGAGAGCTTGCCGCGCATCGCCTGCCGCTCATGGAAAATATCAATCTCCTGTACACACCTGCGAATCCAGCCCTTGACCGTCTCGCCGAAATTGCCGAGCGAGAAGGTCCGCGCGGAATCCGATACAAAGGTGTATTCCTTCGTCAGGATATAGCGGCGGAAGTCTGTGTCCATTCCGTTGTTTTTCAGCAGATCGACTGTCAGGGCATAGTTTACCTTCGTATGGCTCCGCAGATGCTTCTTTTCCCAGTGCTGTATCTGCCGGAGCGTTTTTTCGCCCTTGCTGTTTTTGCCCATGGATCCGCCTCCTTTGCCGTAAATTCTGTCAGATGATCTTATGAATCTCCGTCAGTGCCTGCCGGACAAGCTGCTCAAACTGCGGTGCAGCCTTGTCGCCTGCCTCCTTGACCTCCTCATGCGTCAGCGGATGCGGCGAGATGCCCGCAGCCAGATTGCTGATGCACGATACGCCGCAGATTTCCATGCCGCAGTGCCGTGCCGCGATTGCTTCAATCGCCGTGCTCATGCCGACTGCATCCGCACCGAGCATCCGGAACATCCGGATCTCTGCCGGCGATTCGTATGCAGGACCCGCAGTCTGGATATAAACGCCTTCTTTCAGCGGAATCTCCGCATTGACCGCAATTTTCCGGATGATCTGATTCAGGCGTCTGCTGTAAACCTCGCTCATATCAGGGAACCGCACACCGAGCGCATCAAGATTCTGCCCGCGCAGCGGTGAGGGAACAAAGCTCGAAATCTGATCGGTAATCAGCATGAATTCTCCCGCATGCATCCCGGGCTGGATGCCGCCTGCCGCGTTCGTCAGGAACAGCACCTTGGCGCCGAGCATATGCAGCAGACGAACCGGCAGAACCGCCTCCTGCGGCGTATAGCCCTCATACATATGCACTCTGCCCTGCATCACCGCGACCGGTACGCCGTCACAATATCCGAATACAAACCGTCCGGCATGGCCTGCAACCGTCGAGACCGGAAATCCCGGAATCTCCGCATAGGGCAATGTCTCTTTCACTTCAATTTTATCTGCGAATCCGCCGAGTCCCGAGCCGAGCACCAGCGCGATCTCCGGCTGAAAGCTGATCCGCTCCTTAACAAATGCAAAGCATGCATCCAGCTGCTCCTGTACCGTCATATCTCCGGCACCTTCCTTTCTGTTCATGTTCTGATCACCGGCTCCGGATTTTCGACCGGCACATCCGGCGGTGTGATATACTGCGCTTCCGGATTTTCAAAGACTGCGACATCCGGATTCTCAAACGAGCCCTCCGGCTTCTCCGGTACTGCATGCAGCTGCTCCGGCACGGCATCCGGCTTTTCAAATACAGCACTGTGCTCCTGCAAGCCGTTCTCGATCTGCTGCACACTCTCCGACAGTCTCCTCTGGAGTCTGTCTCCGTGGTAGGCAATCAGATTGATGCTGCGCTCCATCGTATGCTGCAAGGCATCAGAGGTTTCGTTCAGCTTGGCAATCACGGCTTCATTGGTTGTATCCGGCGAGAGATATGCGCCGATCTGCCGCTCCATGGCGCTGATCTGGCTGCCCATGGTATCCAGGCTCTCCGTCATCAGCTTAAGCTGCGCCGTCTGCATATTGGCAAGCGTATCGGATGTTTCATTCAGTTTTTTGACCATGTAGGCGGAATAGCGCTCGACCTTGCCGTCCAGCGCGTCCAGCTTCTGATCCATTTTCGTCAGGAAATCTGCAAGTGCATTTGCTGCTTCGCTCATAAGAAAACCTCCTTTTTACTGTGTCAATCGGATATCATTGCGCACCGTAGAGATAGATGCGCTGTTCCTCTGTCAGCGTGTCGATCTCGATATCCATGCTTTGCAGCTTTCTGCGTGCGACGGCTTCATCGACTGCACGCGGCACATTGTTCAGCATATCCGTCACACTGCCGCGGTTCTGCATCAGCCACTCTGCACTCAGCGCCTGAATTGCAAAGCTCATATCCATGATCTCTGCCGGATGTCCGTCACCGGCTGCGAGATTGACCAGTCTGCCTTCTGCGATTACATAAATCGTCACGCCGTTCGGCAGCGTATAACCCATAATATTATTGCGTGCCTCAAACGACTTGACCGCGAGCTTCCGGAGTCCCGCCATATCGACCTCGACGTCAAAATGTCCGGCATTGCAGAGAATTGCGCCCTCATGCATATTGAGGAAGCTCTTTTCCGTAATGACATGATTGCAGCCTGTGACCGTGACGAAGAAATCACCGATCTTCGCCGCATCCTCCATTTTCATGACGGTAAAGCCGTCCATGACCGCTTCAATCGCCTTGACCGGATCGACCTCGGTGACGATGACCTTTGCGCCGAGTCCCTTTGCACGCATCGCCGCACCCTTGCCGCACCAGCCATAGCCGGCGATGACGACTGTCTTTCCCGCGACAATCAGATTCGTCGTGCGGTTGATGCCGTCCCAGACAGACTGTCCGGTGCCGTAGCGGTTGTCAAACAGATGCTTGCAGTCTGCATCGTTGACGAGCATCATCGGGAATTTCAGCTCACCGGCGGACGCCATGGCTTTCAGGCGCAGAATACCGGTTGTCGTCTCCTCGCAGCCGCCGATGACATTTGCAAGATACTGCGGATATTCCTTGTGAATCAGCGTGACAAGGTCGCCGCCGTCGTCGATGATGAAATGCGGCTGTGCCTCAATTACGCGGCGTGTATGCGCGTCATATTCCTCGGGCGTTGTGCCGTGCCATGCAAAGACATTCAGTCCTCCATGAACAAGCGCAGCGGCAACATCATCCTGCGTTGATAAGGGATTTGAACCCGTAATATACATCTCGGCGCCGCCTGCCGCCATGACACGGCAGAGATATGCGGTTTTCGCCTCGAGATGAATTGAGAGCGCGATACGCTTACCTGCAAACGGCTTTGTCCGCGCAAATTCCTCCTCGATGCTCCGCAGCAGCGGCATATTTCCTTTGACCCATGCGATTTTCTGTTCGCCGCTCTCCCAGAGCGACAGATCGCGGATTTCACTGTTCATTGTTCATTTCTCCTTATCATTCAGATTGACCGTTTGATTCTGTGTCATGCATCGTCCGTCACAGCCGCAGCACTGCTGTTCTGTATGCCCGATCAGCGTGCTTTTACCGCTGCCCTGCAAAATCATTCATCCATTGCCGCTTTCATACGGCTTATAATATGTATTTTACCATATATTGCGATAAAATGCAAGCGTTCCTGCCGTTTTTCACGCAGGGTACCGCAAATTTCAGGAACCACTTGACGAATCGGTGTTTTTGTAGTAAAATATATAAGGATAAAAGCGCGATTTCTCCGGCATGCCGCAAATCCGCGCGAACCGGTGACTGTCTGCCCAGAGCAGGCAGATATTTTGTTCCGGTCAGAAAAGAGGTATCAGATTTATGAACGCTGTGCAAAACGAACAGTCTTCCATGTTTGCCGCCAGAAATCTGACGATGCTCGTCGATTTTTATGAGCTGACAATGGCAAACGGTTTTCTCGAAAACGGGCTCGGCAATGTCACCGCCTGTTTTGATCTGTTCTTCCGCAAGGTGCCCGATCACGGCGGCTATGCGATCATGGCAGGTCTCGAGCAGGCAGTCGAATATCTGAAAAATCTGCATTTCACGGATTCGGATATTGCGTATCTGCGCGAAAAGCATATTTTCTCAGAGGAATTTCTAAAGTATCTCGCAGACTTCACCTTCGCCTGCGATGTCTGGGCAATCCCCGAGGGTACGCCGATCTTTCCGTATGAGCCGCTGCTGACCGTCCGCGGTCCGGCAATGCAGGCGCAGTTCATTGAGACCATGCTGCTGCTGATGATCAATCATCAGTCGCTGATTGCGACCAAGGCAAACCGCATCGTCCGCGCAGCCGACGGCAGACCCGTCATGGAATTCGGCTCGCGCAGAGCACAGGGCAGCGACGGCGCACTCTACGGCGCAAGAGCAGCCTATATCGCCGGTGCAGCCGGTACGGCTTGTGCAATCTGTGACAGGGAATTCGGCGTTCCGGCGCTCGGCACCATGGCGCACAGCTGGATTCAGCTCTTCCCGACCGAGCTCGATGCCTTCCGCGCCTATGCAAAGGTCTATCCGGATGCCTGCACGCTGCTCGTCGATACCTTCCATGTACTGAAATCCGGCGTTCCGAATGCAATCACTGTATTCAAGGAGCTGAAGGCTGCCGGTCATACGCCGCAGGGCATCCGCATCGACAGCGGCGATATTGCATATCTCTCGAAAAAGGCACGCATCATGCTTGATGAGGCAGGTCTGCCCGAGGTCAAGATCATCGCATCCAATTCGCTTGACGAGTATCTGATCCGCGATCTGCTCGTACAGGGCGCACAGATCGACAGCTTCGGCGTCGGCGAACGGCTTGTGACCTCACGCTCCGAGCCGGTCTTCGGCGGTGTCTATAAGCTCGCCGCCGCAGGCTCGAAGGAAGCACCCGATGTCCTGACGCCGCGCATCAAGCTCTCCGAAAACGCATCCAAGATCACGAACCCCGGCTTCAAAACGCCATGGCGTCTCTTTGATAACGAGACCGGCATGGCGATTGCCGATGTCATCACGCTTGCGGATGAGGTCATCGACGATACGCAGCCCTATGTGATCTTCGATCCGGAATTCACATATAAGCGCAAGACACTGACCGATTTCCGTGCAGTGAAGCTGCATGTGCCGGTCTTTGAAAAGGGCAGATGCGTCTACGAATCGCCCTCGATTGAGACCATGCGCACCTACTGCAAAGAACAGCTCGACACGATCTGGGATGAAGTCAAACGCTTCGAGAATCCCCATGCATATTATGTAGACCTCTCTGAACCGCTCTGGAAGCTCAAGCGCGAAATGCTTGACCGCTACTTCGCGGAATAATGACCGAAGGAAAGGATTATCCAGATGAATTTTCCGATCTACCGCATCCATATGGGACCTGCACGCTGCGCTGCCGATCTGACGGACGGAAGCGAACGCGGCGAATATGTCCCGCAGGATTATATCCTGCACGCACTCGGCAGACCGATGCGCTCCGTCAATCTGATGTACTGCTATTATCCGCTGGACGAAACCTTCCCCATGCGCGCACAGGACGCCTTTGCCGGAAAGGAAATGACGAACCAGTGGGATACGCCCTATGAGGATTATTTCCCGTACACCGGCGGTTTGAACGGCAGCCGTGACGGCGAAGTATTCCGGCAGATGCAGGATATCCGCCGTCACGGGCAGGATGTCACGCTGACACTTGTCATTGACCCGAATGTTCCCGATGAACATCTCGTTGCCATCGCAGAGGACTTAAAGCCCTACGGCAGAGTGCTCCTGCGCATCAATCACGAGGCAACCGGCGACTGGTTTGCATTCAACAAGCGCGCAGGCTATGCCGAAATCGCACAGTTCTTTGTCCGCGCCTGCGAGATCATCCGCAGCCATGCGCCGAATGTCCAGACGATCATCTGCATCGGCGGCATCGAGGACCCCGAATCCGACAAAATGGTCAAGGAGGAGGCATTCGCCTGCACCGTTCCGGCAGCCGATATCTGGTCGGTCGATAAGTACATGGCACTGCACTGGGGCTGGCCGTATGATATCGCCGAAAAGGGCGGCATCTCCCATAACCGGCACAGCTACAAGGATGTCTATGATCTCACCAAGCGTTCCTTCCGCCGCTTCACCGAATTAAACGGCGGACAGACAAAGCCCATGGTCATGAGTGAATTCAACGCGGACGGCGACGTCACGGGGCCGTATGAACAGTGCGATATGGTAGACGGCTTCTTCCGGCTCGTGAAAGAGGATCCGGAAAACTGGCTGACCGGCATCAACTTCTACCAGTTCCGCGACAGAGGCAGACTCGGACTCGAAACCGAGGACCCGAATCATCCGGAAAACGGCATCCCGCAGCCTGTCATGGATACTTTTAAGCAATGGATTAACGATCCGCTGTTCCTGCCGGAGATCATCGAATGCGGCGAAGCATCGCTGCCTGTCACGCTCCGCTGGGGCAATGCCGATGATGCGGAGGGACTCGCGGTCAGAGTACAGATCAAAGCCGATCCGCATTTTTTCGAGCTGCGGTTCGATGATGACAAAAATAATTACATGATCGAATGCAACGGCAAATGGTTCTATAAGGCGCCGGAAACCGATTATCTCGACCTGATGCCCGCCTTCTACGGCAAGCACATCACCGCGCCCGCAGAGCTGACGCTGAAACTCTTTGCGCCGCCTGCATCCGGCATGAACGATCTCGATCTGCCGGACGGACTGATGAACAGCTATACGACAATCACGAAGCTGCCGCAGCTGCGCATCGCCTATGCACCCGTGGAGCCTGCCCGTGAATGATATCCTATATGTGACCGATCTCGACGGCACGCTTTTGCAGCCGGATGTCACGGTTTCCGATGCAAGCAGGGCAATTCTCAGGGCGCTGCTGGAGCAGGGACTCCCGCTGACCTGTGCAACTGCACGCACGAGCTTTTCCGTTATGCCGATCCTGCACGGGCTGCCCTTCCGGCTGCCGCTGATTCTGCAAAACGGCGCCGTGCTGCATGATCCGGTCAGTGACCGCATTGTCTCTGCGGCGGCAATCGCGCCGGATGCATATTTGCAGGTGCTCGCAATCTATGCGGCGCACGGCTTCAACGGTTTTGTCTTCTGTGTGCCGGAGAATCATCTGCGCTGCTGCTATACCGCGCTGACAACGCCGCATATGCAGCGGTATTACGGCGAACGCCGCGAACGCTACGACAAGCCCTTCGATCAGGTGAAAACGCTCCCTGAACTGGCTGACCGGAATCCGGTTTATCTCTCGCTGAATGCACCGAAGGAGAAGCTCGATCCGGTTTATGCGGCACTGCAAGCCGTCGGCGGCATTTCGATTGCATATTACCGCGATGTCTACGAACCGGATATCTGGTATCTGGAGGTATCGGCGCCGGAAGCATCGAAATATCACGGCATTCAGAAGCTGAAAGCCCTGACAGGCGCAAAAACCGTTGTCGGCTTCGGCGATAATCTCAATGATCTGCCGCTGTTCCGTGCATGTGATGTCAGAATCGCAGTCGGAAATGCAGCGGATGATCTCAAAGCACTTGCCGACTGCGTCATCGGCAGAAACACCGAAAACGCCGTCGCGCAATATCTGCAATCGAACTGGAACGGAGGACAGCATGAAACATAGCACATCCATCCCTGCAATCCTGCTCTCCTGCCTGCTCCTCACCGCATGTGCCGGACAGCATAGCACTTCTTCCGCCGATGATCCGCCTGCCGCAGAAACGCAGTCTTCCGTACAGGAAACGCCGGAAACCGTATCAACGGAAACGGCTGCGCCGGAAACCGAATCCGCTGCCGTGCAGACCGATGCACCGGCTGCGGATATCAAACAGCCGGTTACAGAGCCGTCTGTCCTTCCGGCGGATGCAGATGAAGCATCCCCTTATGCGACAGTCACGGCGGAGGGCTGGTTTACTGCGACCGTCCGCGCACTGATGCCGGATTATGTATCCGATTACACAACGGAACGCGCTGCGGTCTTGCAGCTCTTTCAGGATGTCCCGTTCTTTATGATTCTTTCGCCGGAGCTCTGCGAACAGCTGACCGTCGGCAAAACCTATGCATTCCATATCAGCGAACAGGAACTGATGACCGAGAAAACCAATCTCTTTGACGACGGCACACTGTCGCCTGATGCGGTCATTCATTCCTATGTTCAGATCGACAGTGTCCGCACGCCGGAGGAAGGCGAGGACGGTCTGGAATGCTGGCACGTATCCTATCAACCCGTATCATAAACGGTTCTGCAACAGAGCCGAATAAAGGAGAATACACATGAAAAAACTGATGCTTGGAAACGAAGCATTCGCCAGAGGTCTCTATGAGGCAGGCTGCCGGTTTGCATCCAGCTATCCCGGCACTCCTTCCACTGAGATCACCGAGACGATTGCAAAGTACGACGAAGTCTATGCAGAATGGGCACCGAATGAAAAGGTCGCTGTCGAATCTGCTCTGGGCGCATCCTTTGCCGGTGCAAGAGCATTTGCCGCGATGAAGCATGTCGGTCTGAATGTGGCTGCCGACCCGCTTTACACTGCTGCATATACCGGTGTCAACGGCGGTCTGGTCATTGCCGTGGCAGACGATCCCGGCATGCATTCCTCGCAGAATGAGCAGGATTCCCGTCATCACGCAATCGCCTCCAAGGTACCGATGCTCGAGCCTTCCGATTCGCAGGAGTGCAAGGATTTTGCAATGCTCGGCTATGAGCTCTCCGAGGAATTCGATACGCCGGTGCTGATCCGTACCGCAACCAGAGTGGCACACTCCCAGAGTGCTGTGGAGCAGCTGCCCCGTCAGGAGAAGGAACTCAAGCCCTATACAAAGAATCCGCAGAAGTACGTCATGGTTCCGGCAAATGCAAAGAACCGTCACGTTGTCGTCGAGGAGCGCACCAAAAAGCTGATCGCATACGCGGAAACCGCGCCGATCAACAAGATCGAGGACAACGGCTCCGAAATCGGCGTCATCACCTGCGGCGCATCCTATCAGTATGCAAAGGATGCACTCGGCGATAAAGTCAACTATCTCAAGCTCGGCATGACCAATCCGCTGCCGGACAAGCTGTTCCTTGATTTTGCCGCAAAGTGCAAGACCGTTTACATTATCGAGGAGCTGGACGGCATCCTTGAACAGCACGCAAAGGCGCTCGGCATCGACTGCAAGGGCAAGGAGATCTTCGGCTGCATCGGCGAGCTGAATCAGGTCATTATCGCAGAGAAGCTGCTCGGCACGACGCCTGAAGTCACGCCGTATCCGGAGCAGCTGCCGATCCGTCCGCCTGTCATGTGCGCGGGATGTCCGCACAGAGGCGTATTCTATACCCTTGCAAAGCACAAGATCACAGTTTCCGGCGATATCGGATGCTATACGCTCGGCGCTGCAAAACCGCTGGAATCCATTGACTGGACGATCTGCATGGGCTCCTCTGTCTCCTGCCTGCACGGCTTCAACAAGGTGCTCGGCGAGCAGTCCCAGAATAAAACCGTCGCGGTCATCGGTGACTCGACCTTTATGCACACCGGTCTGAATTCACTGGTCAATGTCGCATACAATGCATCGAATTCCACTGTCATCATCCTTGATAACTCGATCACCGGCATGACCGGTCATCAGCAGAACCCGACAACCGGCAAGAACCTCAAAGGTGATCCGGCTGCCGCGGTCGATCTCGAAGCGCTATGCCATGCAATCGGCATCAAGCGCGTCAGAGTTGCCGATCCCTATAAGCTCTCCGAAATGGAGCAGGCAATCACCGAGGAGCTTGCTGTCAATGAGCCTTCTGTCATTATCAGCCGCCGTCCCTGCGCACTGCTCAAATATGTCAAGCACAATCCGCCGCTGCATGTCGATACCGACAAGTGCAAGAGCTGCAAAATGTGCTTAAAGCTCGGCTGTCCGGCAATCTCTATGAAGGACGGCAAGGCATGCATCGACCATACGCAGTGTGTCGGCTGCGGCATCTGCGAGGAGCTCTGCAAGTTCGGCGCAATCGGGAAATAATATCCCTGCGGAATCGCAAACCGAATCATCCGCAGTATCAGCTGCATACTTATTCTTGTAAACTGCAAGATTCATGATAATAAAGAGGGAACAGTTATGATGATTCCGATTTACTGGGGCACACAGGAAAAGCTCAAGAAGGATCTCATGATCGGCATTGACTGGTGTCCGAACTGTCAGAAATTCACCGAGCAGTATCTCGGCAGGCGCGTCAAACAGAAGCATGTGGATTTTATTCCGCTGTCATCAGACGTACTGGAGCATTATCTGCTCTGCGGCACCTGCAATTACGGCAACTCAATACAAAAAAGCAGCTACGAGGAAATCGAGCACATGTTCCAGCCGTTCAGCAAGCGGAAGGATCAGATCAAGTGCTTTGAAAAGGCTGCAAAGCTGGCGGAAACGCTCGAAGCAACCGAATTCTCCGTGACAACGATCATGAATACGCTTGCCGCAGAGTTTCCCGTCCGCGCAACGCAGCAGCTCGAGGGCGAATACCGCCGCAGATTCAAGCGGCTGCTCCTTGTTCACGGCATCGGCGGCAGTCCGCAGAGGCTGATGCAGCCGCAGGAGACTCCGCCCGTACAGGCTCCGCAGACACCGCAGCAGAGGCAGTCTGTGGAAATGGATACAATCTGAAATACAAGCAAGAGGTATTGAATATGGAAACAAAATCTGTTATGATCGTCGGCGTCGGCGGACAGGGCTCCCTGCTCGCAAGCCGCATCCTCGGCAATGTGCTCTTACAGCAGGGCTTTGCCGTCAAGGTCAGTGAGGTACACGGCATGTCGCAGCGCGGCGGCTCCGTTGTCACCTACGTCAAATACGGCGATGCCGTCTACTCCCCGACCGTCGAGAAGGGCGAGGCAGATGTCATCATCTCCTTTGAGCTGCTCGAAGCGGCACGCTGGGCAGGCTATCTCAAAAAGGGCGGCAAGATCGTCACCTCGACCCAGACGCTCGACCCGATGCCTGTCATCACCGGTGCGGCATCCTATCCGCAGGGCATCATCGGGAACCTCAAATCCATGAACATTGACGTCACCGCCGTCGATGCACTCTCCCTTGCGGAGCAGGCAGGCAGCGCAAAGGCATCCAATGTTGTACTCATGGGCGTTGTCTCGAAGAAAATGGATTTTGACGAATCCGTCTGGCAGGAAGCACTCAATCAGTGCGTGCCGGAAAAGTTCATCGAGATGAACCGCAAGGCATTTGCGCTCGGAAGAGCTGCTGAATAAACAGAATCCGCAACGGAATGTAAGGATCCGGAAAAGCCTGCATCAATCCATTTTATTTGAAAGGAATGAACTCCAATGGCAAAGTACTGGCACGAGGACATTGAAACAATGTCGCTCGAAGACATGAGAAAGCTCCAGAATGAGCGCCTTGTAAAGCAGGTACATCATGTCTACGAAAACGTCCCCTATTACAGAGATCTCATGGACAAAAAAGGCGTCAAGCCGGATGATATCCAGTCTGTTGACGATCTGCACAAGTTGCCGTTTCTCTCAAAGGCAGACCTGCGCGAAGCATACCCGACCGGCATGCTTGCAGTTCCGATGAAGGACTGCGTGCGCATTCATTCGACCAGCGGCACGACCGGAAAGCGCGTTGTTGCGTTCTATACGCAGCACGACGTCGATCTCTGGGAGGACTGCTGTGCAAGAGCCATTACCGCAGCAGGCGGCAATGAGGACGATGTTGTTCAGGTTGCATACGGCTACGGTCTGTTCACCGGCGGTATGGGCTTGCACGGCGGCTCGCATAAGGTCGGCTGCCTGACGCTGCCGATGTCTTCCGGCAATACCGAGCGCCAGATTCAGTTCATGCGCGATCTCGGTGCAACGATTCTCTGCTGCACGCCCTCTTATGCGGCATATCTCGGCGAATCGCTGCATGAAATGGGACTGACGCCTGATGATATCAAGCTCAAGGCAGGTATCTTCGGTGCAGAGCCGTGGACAGAGGAAATGCGCCGTTCGATCGAACAGTCTCTCGGCATCAAGGCATTCGATATCTACGGTCTGACCGAAAGCTCCGGTCCCGGCGTTGCATTTGAGTGCTCGGAGCAGTCCGGTATGCATATCAATGAGGATCACTTCATTCCGGAGATCATTGATCCGGAAACCGGCGAGGTGCTGCCGGAGGGTTCCGTCGGCGAGCTGGTCTTCACCAGCATCACAAAGGAAGCATTCCCGCTGCTGCGCTACCGTACACGCGATCTCTGCGTCCTCTCGCGCAAGAAATGCTCCTGCGGCAGAACACTCATTAAAATGGCAAAGCCGATGGGCAGAAGCGATGATATGCTGATTATCCGCGGCGTCAATGTATTTCCGTCGCAGATCGAGACCGTCCTCATCGAACAGGGCTACTCCCCGAACTACCTGATTGAAGTGGACCGCAAGAACAATACCGATACACTTGATATCAGCGTCGAAATGAATCCCGATCAGTTCTCTGATAAGATGAAGGACGTTCAGGATAAGGAAAAGGAGCTTGCAGGTGCGATGAAGACCATGCTCGGCATCAATCCGAAAATGCATCTTGTTTCGCCGAAGACCATTGCCCGCAGCGAGGGCAAGGCTGTCCGCGTCATCGACCGCCGCAAGCTGCACGACTGATCCGCGCACACCGAGAAAAGGAGGATATTCATGGATACGATCAAGCAAATCTCAATCTTTGTGGAAAACCAGCCCGGCAAACTCGCGGAGCTGACCCGTCTGATCGCGGATGCAGGCATTGATCTGCGCACGCTGAGCCTTGCAGATACCCGTGATTTCGGCATCCTGCGCGTCATTGTCAACAAACCCGCCGAGACAGAAAAGCTCCTCAAGGAAAATGACTGGACCTATAAGACTGCTGAGGTCATCGGCGTCAAGGTTCCGGACCGTCCGGGCGGCGTTGCTGAGGTGCTCGAGGCAATCACCGAGGCTGAGGTCAATGTCGAATACATGTACGCATTTGTCAACCGCATTCCCGGCAGAGCAGATACCGTTTTCCGTGTGGATGATATTGAAACAACGCTCAAAGCACTCCGCAGCAAGGGCATCGAAATTCTGACCCCCGAGGAAGCCTACTGCATCTGATAGATTCATTCCGCAATGCCGCATCGTCGAAATGCTGAAATTTGCTGAATTCTGATGCAGACACTTGACATTCTTAGGCAGATTGTGTATAATAATATTACAGAAACAGGCAGATCCGATTGCAGGATCTGTACGTCATATCGCCGGAAATCAGCATATATGCTGAGATTACGCGCGGATTGGAGTGTGTAACATGAGCATCTTTGATAAGGTCAGTGATGTCGGACGCGGACTGAGCGAAAAAGCGTCAAATGTGTCCGAAGTCAGCAATCTCAAGCGCAAGATTCTCTATGAAGAGGAACGTATTGTTGAGATTTTCGCAGATCTCGGCAAGAAATATTACAAGAATCCCGACGAGGATCCTTCTGTATTCCGTGCGCTCTGCGATGACATTGATGCACGCCGCCGCCGCATCAAAAAGATGAAGTTCGAGCTCAACACACTGCGCGGCTACAAAATGTGTCCGAAGTGTGATGCCGAAAACAGCGAGAAAAACATTTTCTGCGGCGTCTGCGGTGCCCGTCTGCCCGATCCGGAGGATGAGGATTTCACCTCGCTCGAAGAGAACGATTACTACACCGAGACCAGTAATCAGTTCTTCAATGCCGACAGCACCGGCAATATCGGTGTATAAAAGCAATATAATTTCAATCGAGACTGCATTCTTCGGGATGCAGTCTTTTTTATCCGTGAAACCATCGCATCTGCGGTGGTTTCGCGGATTTTTTCATTTCACTTCTAAGACCTGTCCGCGCTGCATAGGATATACCAAGACAAGCGAAAGGCGGTTTCCTCTCATGACAGTCACAAGTAAATTCCGGTCTGTACTCCCCTATCTGCCGCCCGTTCTGCGGCAGCCGCTTGATAAACTGCCGAATCCCGATGAACTGCGCGAGATCCGGCTGCGGCTCGCCAGACCGATGCAGATCATCCGCGGCTGCAATGCGTTTACGGTCACGGCGCAGGGCTGCGAAATGCCGCCGGATCAGGCAGGCATTACCGTCACACGACAGATTCTTGACAACTGTTTTCAAAGTATCTGCGCACATTCCGTACATAGCTGGCAGGCAGCAATCCGGCAGGGATTTGTGACAATCGCGGGCGGATGCCGTGTCGGACTCTGCGGTACGGCGGTCATGCAGAAGCATCAGCTCGAAACCGTCCGCAATCTCAGCGGGCTGAATATCCGTATCGCCTCGGAACGCATCGGCTGCGCAGAATCCTTACTCGGCAGAATCAGTCCGATGAACGGAGGCTTGCTGATTGCCGGTGCACCTGCATCCGGGAAAACGACGGTTCTGCGTGATATTGCACGATTTCTCGGGGACCGGCACCGCGTCAGCATCCTCGACGAACGCGGCGAGCTTGCTGCCGTGCAGAACGGGATTCCGCAGTTTATGATCGGCGCACAGACCGATGTATTCGACGGGTACCCGAAGGCAGAAGCAATCGAGATCGCCGTGCGCGTGATGTCGCCGGAGTATCTGATCTGCGATGAAATCGGCAATGAAGCGGAAACCGATATCCTGCTGCAATCGCTCCACACCGGCGTTCGCATCATCGCATCGGCACATGCAGGCAGTCTCGCAGAGCTCCGGATGCGTCCGCAGATCAGACGGCTCACGGATGCCGGCGTCTTCCGGCATGCAGTCCTGCTCGGTAGCGGTGCCCAGTGCGGACAGGTTCTGATGACGGAACCGCTCCGGAGCGCAGCCGGATGAAGCTGCTCGGCGCAGGTCTGCTGCTCTGTACGGGACTCCTCGCCGGATGTGCGGCGGCACGCAGGCTCGAACAGCAGGTTCAGCTGCTCCGGCTGCTCCGGCAGATGCTGACCGCAATGATGCAGACGCTACAAGCCACGCTGCCACTGACTGCCGATCTGCTGCGCATGCTTGCCGATACGCCTGCATTCGCGGAACTCAGATTCTTGCAGGTGGCTGCCGGAAATCCGGAGAATTTTCCACAGTTCTGGCTTGATGCGGTACGGCATGATCCTGCACTGACGAAAGATACGGCAGCGGTCATGGAAACCGTCGGACAAACACTCGGCGGTACCGCGCTGGACGGGCAGCTTGCCGCCTTGCAGCTCTGCCTTGACCGGCTCGGTGCATTGCAGGCGGATGCAGAGAATGCAGCTGCAAAGCATTGCGGACTCTGCCGGAGCATGGGCATCCTCAGTGCATTGTTTCTTGCAATTCTATTGCTGTAAATACTCGGAAACGGAGCGGATAACATGGACATCGACCTGATCTTCAAGGTCGCAGGCATCGGGATCATTGTAGCGGTTCTGAATCTGGTGCTGAAACGCGCGGAACGCGAGGAGCAGGCTATGCTCACAACGCTCGCCGGACTGATTGTCGTGCTGATGCTGATTATCTCGGAGATTCAGTCACTGTTTGATACGGTCAAATCGGTATTCGGGCTATGGTGACGGTATTTCGCACAGCCGGACTGGCACTCACCGCCGTACTGATTGCCAAGCTCATCCGGCGCTATACCGAGGAACAGGCACTGCTGCTGACATTGCTTGCAGGCATCGGCATTACGGCTGCTGCTGTGCTTGCCATGACGCCGGTTTTCGATGAGATCGACAGTCTGCTGGAAAAAGGCGGACTTTCACCGGAGCAGACCGCATGCATCGCAAAAGCCGCAGGTATCTGCTGTGTCACGCAGCTCGCTGCCGATGTCTGCTCGGATGCAGGAGAATCCGCTCTTTCCTCTGCGGTCATGCTCTGCGGAAAAATCGCGCTGATTCTGCTGATTCTTCCGATGTTTCATCCGCTTCTCAACCGCTTGCAGGAGGTGCTGTCATGTGTATCGGCATTCGGCTGACAATCGCAATCGCTGCCGGCATCCTGCTGACCTTCTGCGGATGCACCTGTGCAGCAATCAGCGATACACCGTCCAATGCACTCGAACAGGCTGCGGCGGAAATTGCGATTCCTTCGGATGTACAAACGGAATTTGACCGCATCGGCATCGAAACAGATAATCCGGAATCGCTGCTGGCGCTATCCCCCGAAGAAATGCTGCACAGTTTGCTGCGGAAGGCAGCACAGGAAGCATCCGCACCGCTGCGGCTCTGCGGCGTGCTGCTGACGCTGACCGTGCTCTGCGCACTGCTCGGCAATCTCGGAGATGCAGCAGCGGACGGTACGCTGCGCCGGATTTTTGATGCGCTCTGTTCGCTGCTCTGTATCGGGACGGCTGCCTCCCCGCTCTGCGATCTCCTCGTCCGGACGGCACAGGCACTCGATCAGGGACACACCTTCATGACAGGCTTTATTCCGGTTTTCGGTGCATTTATCGCCGCAGGCGGACATATTGCATCCGGCACCGCCTATCAGGTCTGCGTCCTGTTTCTGACAGAAGGCATCATGCAGCTGCTCCACGGGATTCTGTATCCTGTCCTGCAAATGTCCGCTGCACTCGGGATTGCAGACGCGGTCAATCCGTCACTGCGGCTCGGCGGATTTGTCAACGGTCTGCGGACTGCGGTCACATGGATTCTCGGCTTTGTGATGACCATGTTCGCAGCGCTGCTGTCCGTGCGCAGTATTGTCGCATCCGCTGCGGATTCACTCGCATCAAAATCCGTGAAGCTGCTGGCATCCGGTCTGATTCCGATTGTCGGGAGCGCCGTCTCGGATGCATACGGCACGGTACAGGGCAGCATCCGGCTTCTGCGGAACGGTGTCGGTGCGGTCGGGATTCTTGTGATTCTCTGGCTGATTCTGCCGCCGCTGATCTCACTGTGTCTCTACCGCCTGATCTTTCGCATCAACGGCATTTTCGCAGAAATGGCAGGTACACAGCCGCTTTGCCGGCTCTATCAGAATATACAGGCGCTGCTTTCCGCAGCATTTGCAATTCTGGTTTGCTTTGCGGTCATGATGATTGTCTCGAGTGCGGCGGTGCTGCTGCTGCTCGGCGGATGAGGAGGGATGCGTAATCGAAACGCTGCGTACTGCGGTGCTGTGTGCATGCTGCACGGCATTCGGACTGACAATCGCCGAGCTGCTCCTGCCTGCAAAGCGATTTGACCGGCAGATCAGGCTGCTGACTGCCGTTCTCATGATGACGGCAATTCTGACACCGCTTGCAAAGCTCGATCTCTCCGGATTTGTGCCGGATGATACTGCGGCAGAGATACAGTCTGCGGATTTGCAGGCGGCTGCAATACAGATGCAGGAACAAGCTGTCGCAGAGAGCGTCTGCCGTGCGCTGAACCGTGCACTGACCGAAAAACAGGTCAACTGCCGTGTACTGGATGTCAGCCTGCATATTCAGCCGGACGGGTGCATATCTATCAATGAGGTGACGGCAGAGGGCAATCTGCTGACCGGCACCGTCTTTCTGCGCGAATGGCTCGGCGCAGATGTCATGATCACGGAGGGAGGTGCGCAGCATGCCGCTGACGGATAAGCTCAGAGAACTGTTCCGCGAGGAAAACCGCGTCCGGCTGATCGTTCTGCTCGGCATTGCAGGCGTTGCAATGATTCTTCTCTCCGGACTGCTGCCGAAGCGTCAGAATAAGGCGCAGCGCGCTGAACCGCCGCCTGCCGCAGCCGCCGAATCCGATCCGGATGCATACCGCCTGCTGCTCGAAGAACGCCTGACAAAGCTGCTCTCGCAAATGGAGGGCGTCGGGGCGGTTACGGTCATGATTACCGTCGGAGGCTCCGCAGAACAGGTCTATGCCGAAGAAATCCGCGACGCACGCAGCGAAAACAGCGCACAGATATCCTCTGCGCCCGTCCTCACAAGGTCAAACGGCAGTGAATCCGCGCTGCTGACGGAGACACGCTATCCTGCTGTGCGCGGTGCTGCGATTCTCTGCACGGGCGGCGGTCATGCAGCCGTGCGGGAGCGCATCACAAACGCCGCTGCGGCGCTGCTCGGCATCTCACCGACGCAGATTTATGTCGGGCAGGCAGCCGCATCCTCTGCTGAATGAAAGGAGTATGATTCATGAAAAAGCCTACTATGATCATCGGAAGAAAGCAGCTCATCCTCAGCGGACTGACACTCGTGCTCGGTGCCGCGGTCTATCTCAATTATGTGCTCGCGGGCGGAACCGGACTGGTGCCTGCCGATCTGACTGCGGAACCCTCCGGCATGAATGCCGCTGCCGAAGCGGATGATCTTGCCGAATACGGCACCGCAGAAATGGTCAGTGCAACACCTGCGCAGGCAGATTACTTTGCACAGGCGCGTCTCGAAAAGCAGACCAGCCGCGATTATGCCGTCCAGACGCTGCAAAGCATCATCGGCGGGGGCGATCTCAGCAATGACGAAATGGTCACGAATGCAATCGACGCGGTCGGCATCTCCCGTCAGGTGCAGAGCGAAAGCGTCATCGAAAGCCTGATCCTCTCGCAGGGCTTCCGCGACTGTGTTGTCTATCTCGACGGCAATTCTGCAAAGGTTGTCGTCGAAAGCAGCGGGCTTAATCCGGAACAGGCTGCCGCAATCAAGGAGATTATCCTCGCGGAATCCGATGTGCCGGCGGAAGGCATCCGCATCTTCGAGGTCGCTGCCGGTACGCCTGCGGATGCAGTTCCGGCGGAATGACGCGGGATTCCGGATATTATACAAAAACCGGCATCCGGAAAACCAAAATATTTTTTAAGATTTGACGGCTTTTTTTCAAAAAAGGTTGTACGAATAAAAAAAATATGGTATAATATATGATGTATATTTGCAGGCAGTCGGCAGGCACAGCTCCTGCCGTCCGCCTGATTACAGGATTCATTCCAAGGAGGATACAAAAATGAGCAATGCTTATCCGAAAAAAGCCACAACAGCCGGTGAAGTCAAAATCTCTGAAAATGTGATCCGCTCCATTGCCGGTGTCGCCGCAAAGGAAACCGAGGGTGTAGCCGAGCTTGCTGAATTGCAGAGCTCGTTCCTGATGCCTGCCGCTGCACCTGTCAGCGTTGCCGTTGTCAATGATATGGTCGAAATCACAATCCGCCTTGTTCTGCTCAGCGGCTACCGCCTGAGCAATGTCGCAGAGCAGGTTCAGCAGAAGGTCAAGGAAAATGTCCAGAACATGACCGGCGTTATTGTCTCCAAGGTGCATGTCGTTGCATCGGATATCATGTTTGAAGACTGATTTCACCGGAAAGGAAAGCACCATGCCGAATATCACAAGACGTGAAATACGCGACAGCGCAATGAAGCTGCTGTTTGAAACCACAATGCGCGACGATCCGGTCGAGTCGCTCTATGCGATTGCGGAGGAAATTGACGAGATCACCGTCAATGACGCCGTACGCGCACTCGTGGACGGAACGCTTGCGCATCAGGACGAGCTGGATGCGCTCATCCAGAAATACAGCCCCAAGCGCAGTGTCACGCGCATCCCCAAGCTGACGCTCTCGATTCTCCGGCTTGCTATGTATGAGATCCGGTACGATGAACTGACGCCCACGAATGCTGCGATCTCCGAGGCAATTCTGCTCGCGGAGAACTACTCCTATTACGAGGAGGATGTCCGGTTTATCAACGGTCTGCTCGGCGCATATTCGAGAGACCTTGCCAAACCGGAAACCGCAGAATCATGAAGCTGCTCGGAATAGATACCAGCAATTATACGACCTCCTGTGCGTGGTACGATACGGAAACGGACAGGATCATTCAGAAGAAACAGCTTCTTCCCGTTGCGGAAGGACAGGCAGGTCTGCGGCAGAGCGATACGGTATTTCATCATACGCGGCAGCTTCCGCAGATGATGATACAGCTTGCAGAGGCGCTGGACGGTATCCCCTTAAAGCCCGATGCAATCGGTGTTTCTGTCTCCCCGAGACCGGAGAAGGACTCCTATATGCCCTGCTTTCTCGCAGGCAGAGGCGCTGCGGAAATCCTTGCTGCCTCGCACGGAATCCCGCTCTATGAAACCTCGCATCAGACCGGACATATTCTCGCGGCACTGTATTCGGCAGGATGTCTCTCTTGGCTCGAACCGGATGCACCGCAGTTTCTTGCGTTTCATGTCAGCGGCGGTACAACCGACCTCGTGCGCTGCATTCCCGATCATGAGGAAATTCTGCGCATTGAACCGGTTGCCGCTTCGCTTGATCTGAAAGCGGGACAGGCAATCGACCGCGTCGGACTGATGCTCGGACTGCGCTTTCCCTGCGGACAGGCACTGGAACAGCTTGCAATGCAGAGTGACAGCAAGGCGCATATGCAGGTAAAGCTGCGCGACGGCTGCTGTTCGCTTTCCGGCTTGCAGAATCAGTGCGAACAGATGCAGAAGCGCGGTGAAGCGCCTGCGGATATCGCACGCTACTGCCTCAATTCAATCGCTGCCGTTCTGCGCGCCATGACAAAGGCTGCCGCGGAACAGCACGGCAGAGTGCTCTATGCAGGCGGCGTCATGTCCGATCAGCTGATTCAGAATCAGCTCCGCACACTGCCGGTGCAGGCAGCTTTTGCTGCGCCGGAGTTTTCCTGTGATAACGCCGCAGGCATTGCGGTCTATGCGGCAAGGAGGGCGATGTCATGTCAATCCTGAGCGTCAGCCAGCTCAATCGCTATGTTGCCTTCCGCTTGCAGGAGGACCAGAAGCTCCGCACGGTTCTGGTTCGCGGAGAGCTTGCCAATTTCACGCGCAATTTCCGTTCCGGTCACTGCTATTTCAGCATCCGCGATGAGGAGGCATCCGTCAAGGCGGTGATGTTCCGTTCCAATGCGGACAGGCTTCCCTTCGAGCCGGAAAACGGCATGCACGTTATTTTACAGGGCAGCGTGACGCTCTATGAGCGCGACGGTGCCTATCAGATCAATGTTACCGATATGCAGCCGGACGGCGTCGGCGCACAGGCACTCGCCTTGCAGCAGCGGCGCGAAAAGCTCGCAAAGCTCGGGTATTTTGCGCCCGAACGCAAGCGACCGATTCCGGTGCTGCCGCAGAAAATCGGCATCGTCACCTCACGAAGCGGTGCCGCGCTGCATGATATGCTGCAAATTCTCGAACGCCGCTATCCGGTCGGCACGGTCTGCATCTATCCGGCACTGGTGCAGGGTGATGCAGCACCTGCTTCAATCGCCGAAGCCCTGCGGACTGCCGGAAAGGACGGCTGCGATCTCATTCTCATGGGGCGCGGCGGCGGTTCCAATGAAGATTTGTCCGCATTTCAATCCGAGGAAGTTGCAGCCGCGGTCTTTCTCTCACCGGTACCGGTCATCAGCGCCGTCGGACATGAAACCGATCACTGCATTGCCGATGAGGTTGCCGATCTGCGTGCCCCGACGCCTTCCGCCGCAGCGGAGCTTGCCGTCCCTGAGACTGCCGCATTAAAGGATGCTGTCACATCACAGGCAGAGCGCATGCGGCGCGCAATGCAGAATCTGCTCGATGAAAAATCACAGGCACTGCTGGAAATCCGGCAGCGTCTGACCGTTTCTGCACCGGAAGGGCGCCTGAAACTGCTCTCGGCACAGCTCGATACCGTCACGGACAAGCTGAACCGCGCATTTCAGCAGCTGCTGCATGAAAAATACAATGCGCTCAGCATGCAGTGCGAGCGGCTTGAGGCATACAGCCCCGTTGCAATTTTACAGCGCGGCTATGCGCTCGTCTATCATGATAATCAGCTCGTGCGCGATGCAGATACGCTGCATCCGGACGACACAGTCACACTGCGGCTTGCGAACGGAACGGTCGTTGCCAGTGTGACGGAAATCCGAAAGGAAGAACCGACATGAAATTTGAAGAGAGTATGCAGAAGCTCCTTGCGATTACGGCGCAGCTGGAGGACGGCGGACTGGAACTGGAAGACGCCGTCAAGCTCTACGGTGAAGGCGCAAAGCTCGCGGAAAACTGCAAAAGAGAACTGGAACAGGCAAAGCTGACTGTCGCGGAATACAATCAGCAGCAACCTGCTCCTGACGGAACGGGAACCTGATTTCACAGCGAAGCATCATCGTTGTACGGAGAATAGAATGAACAAAGAACGTCAATTCAGCGTGCAGAAGGCTGTCAGACTGGCAGAGCTGGATCTGCCCTCAGATCTGAAAAATCTGAGCTATCCGCAATGCAGTGCGCTCTGCGATGAGATTCGTTCGCTGCTGATCGGAACCGTCCTCAAAACGGGCGGTCATCTCGCATCGAATCTCGGCGTCGTCGAGCTGACGCTTGCCCTGCACCGCAATTTTGATTCCCCGAAGGACCGGATCGTCTGGGATGTCGGGCATCAGGCATATGTGCACAAGATTCTGACCGGACGCGCCGACGCACTCCCGAAGCTGCGGCAGGCGGACGGTCTCGCCGGATTCCCGAAGCCCTCGGAATCCGAACATGATACGTTTATCACCGGACACAGCAGCACGGCAATCTCTGCGGCTTTCGGCATGGCGGAGGCGATGCGCATTTCCGGCGATCACGATCATTATGCGATTGCAGTCGTCGGTGACGGCGCCATGACGGGCGGTCTAGCCTATGAGGGTCTGAATAACGCCGGTAAATCGCGCTCGAATCTGATTGTCATTCTCAATGACAACAATCAGGCGATCTCGAAAAATGTCGGCGCAATCGCAAAATATCTGACGAAAATCCGCAGCAGCTCGGATTATGTCCGCGCAAAATGGAAGCTTGAATCGGTCATCCGGAAGGCACCGGCAATCGGTGACCAAATGGCGGTCAAGCTGAAATCCGCAAAGGACAAGCTGCGCAAAAACATCGTACAGACAACGATTTTCGAGGATCTCGGTTTTGTCTATCTCGGACCGGTTGACGGGCATGATTCCGAAGCACTCGACGAGGTGCTCGAGGTCGCAAAGGATTACCGCAGACCCGTGCTCGTCCATGTCCAGACGACTAAGGGCAAGGGCTATAAGCCTGCGGAGGAGAATCCCGGCGAATACCACGGCGTACCGCGCGAGCATCACGGTATCGACCGGATTGATCTGGATTCCGGAAATCCGGAGCTCTCGATTGACGAATGCTTCTCGACTGTGTTTGGCAAGGAGCTGACGCAGCTCGGCAAGCGCGATACAAAAATCTGCGCGGTCACGGCTGCCATGAAATACGGCACCGGCTTGCAGTTCTTCTATGCGGCGCATCCGAACCGCTTTTATGATGTCGGCATCGCAGAGCAGCATGCAGTCACCTTCTGCGCGGCACTCGCCTCTATGGGCATGACGCCTGTTTTTGCCGTATATTCGACATTTTTGCAGCGTGCATTTGATCAGCTCATTCATGATGCTGCCATCGCACGCTATCATATGGTGCTCGGCGTGGACCGCGCCGGAATCGTCGGCGAGGACGGCGAAACGCATCAGGGCATCTTCGATATTCCCTATCTGACGGTCATCCCCGGCATCCGTATCTACAGCCCTGCATGTTATGCAGAATTGCAGCTCTGCCTGCGGAAGGCGGTCTGTGAGGATGACGGACTCGTCGCACTGCGCTATCCGAGAGGCAAGGAATCCGAAGGCTTCCCGATTCAGCCGGATACCGCATTCACGCATCTCGAAGGAACAGATATGCTGCTTGTCTCCTACGGAAAAATCAGCGAACGCGCATATCATGTCATGGAGAACATGCGTAACAGCGGCGTTTCCTGCGGTCTGCTCAAGCTGACGACTGTCTTCCCGATTCCGGAAGACGCCGTTACAATCGCAAAGCAGTATCCGAAAATCTGCTTTATCGAGGAAGGCTATACAGCAGGCGGCATCGCGGAGAAATTTGCGTCGGCGCTGATGAACACCGGCTGGCACGGCATCTGGAAGGCACGCGCAATCGACGGTTTTGTGCAGCAGGGTTCGGTCAATGAATGCCTGAAGCGTGTCGGGCTCAGCGAGGAGGCACTGCTTGCCTGTGCGGAGGAGCTTGCACATGAGCAGCCGTCTTGATGCAGCACTCGTTCAGCGTGGTATCTGCGAAACACGCAACCGCGCACAAACCTCTATCGCAGAAGGCAATGTCACAGTCAACGGCATCGTCTGCATGAAGGCATCACGGCAGGTCAGTGAAAGCGACGTGCTGGTTCTGACGCAGCCGCTCCCCTATGTCGGCAGAGGCGGCTATAAGCTCAGCTTTGCGCTGGCGGAATTCAAAATCGCGCTCAAAGGACTGCGCTGTCTCGATATCGGTGCTTCGACCGGCGGCTTCACGGACTGTATGCTGCAAAACGGTGCGGCATCCGTGCTTGCAGTCGATGTCGGGCACGATCAGCTTGCAGATGTACTCCGGAGCGATCCGCGCGTGATTGTCCGCGAGGGCACCGACCTGCGCGATCTGCCGCCGGAGTCGGACGGACTCCCTGCTGAATTTGCATCCTGCGATGTATCCTTTATCTCTCTGAAACAGATCATTCCGCTGCTTCCGGCGCTCCTGACCGATTCCGCACAGGCGGTTCTGCTGGTCAAGCCGCAGTTTGAAGCAGGCAGACAGGCACTCAATAAAAACGGCATTGTGCGCGATGAAAAGGTCCGGCAGCAGGTGCTGCGTGACATCCGCAATTTTGCCGCGCTGCACGGATTCATTCCGCTGCATGACTGCCCGTCGCCGATTCAGGGCGGCAGCGGAAACACCGAATACCTGCTGCACTTACAGCTGCGGCAGACACCCGATGAGGCACATCTATGAAATGTGTGATTGACCCGAATTTATCCAAAAAAGCAGCCTTCCAGACGGCACTTCTCGCCTGTGACAGACTGCGCAGAAACGGTGCAGCGCTCTGTATGCCGGCGCATCTTTCAGAGCCGTTTTCCGCAGTGCCGGACATCCGGTTTCTGCCTTATGATACGCTGTTTGCCGATGCGGATTTTGCAATCGCAATCGGCGGCGACGGCACGATTCTTCGCTGTGCGGAGAAAAATCTTGCACATTCGCTCCGGACGAAAACGCATCCTGCAAAAATCGTCGGCATCAATACCGGCACGCTTGGTTTTCTTGCCGCATTTGAAGCAAATGAGATTGATATGCTCGACCGGCTCTGCACCGGCGAGTATGCGATCACAAAGCGCATGATGCTGAAAACGCGCATCCGGACCGATGCCGATGCCGCAGCACCGGTTCACGCACTGAACGATATTTACGCCTCGCGCGCAAACGGCAGAATCTGCGATTTTGCCGTCGCTGTTGACGGGCACGAAATTGGCGTCTACCGCGCGGACGGCATCATCTTTTCGACTCCGACCGGCTCCACTGCCTATGCACTTTCTGCGGGCGGACCTGTCATGGAGCCGGATTTATCCCTCATTGAAATGAACCTGATCTGTCCGCACTCGCTCTTTGCGAGACCGATGCTCTTTGCACCGCACCGTGAAATCTGCGTCACCTACCGCGGCGCAGGCGGCGGCGGACTGTCCGTCTTTGTAGACGGCGAAAAAAACGCAGTTCTGCGCAATATGCAGTCATTTACGGTCACCTGCTCCGAGCTTGTGATGCCGTTTGTGGACTGCAAGGGACATGCATTCTACGATGCGCTGAACGGCAAGCTGATGCAGCCGCTCAAACGATCAGAATGATTCACAAAACAACCGGAATACTGCCAAGACATAAAGGAGAGCGATTCAGTTGGCTAATGCAAGACATGAAATGATTTTACAGCTGATTCAGACACATGAAATCAGTACGCAGGAGATGCTGCGCGATCTGCTGGAGGAGAACGGTTTTTCTGTCACGCAGGCAACCATATCCAGAGATATCCGGCAGCTCAAGCTGCGCAAGCGCAAAACGGCATCCGGACCGAGCTGCTATGCGAAGGCACCAGTCGCACCGGCTGCACCGACCAATCTGCTTGCGGATGTGATCGTCCGGATTGATTCCGCAGTCAATATGGTCTCCGTCTCCTGCCACGCCGGCTCTGCGCCGGCTGCATGTGCCGTGATCGACCATATGCAGCTGCCTGAGATTGTCGGCACAATCGCAGGTGACGATACAATCTTCATACTGACGCGCTCGGAGGCAAGCGCAAAGCAGCTGATTGCTGCGCTCGAAGCCCAAATCTGGGGGTAAACCATGCTAAAGGAACTCTCTATCGAAAATCTTGCCGTTATTGAATCCGCAGTCATTCCGCTGACAGACGGATTCAATGCCTTTACCGGCGAAACCGGTGCGGGTAAATCTATTCTGATTCACGGCATACAGGCAGTGCTCGGGCAGCGTACCAATAAGGACCTCGTCCGGACAGGCTGCAAAAAAGCCGTCATTACAGCCGTTTTCTCCCCGCTCAAAGAGGAGACGAAGGCTGTGCTTGCAGAATACGGATATGATACGGAGGATGACGAACTGCTGCTGACGCGCGAAATCTCAGCAGACGGCGGCAGCATTGGCAGAGTAAACGGAAAATCTGCACCGGCGGCGCTGCTGCGTGCGCTCGGTGAAACACTCGTCAATATTCACGGGCAGCATGACAATCAGATTCTGCTGCGTCCGGAGCGGCACTTAGAGGTGCTCGACAGCTTCGGCAGCAATACCGCACTGCCGGAGACCTATAAAAATGAATTTCAGCAGCTCCAGAGCTGCGCCAGAGCACTCAATCAGCTCAAGAAGGCAGAGCAGGAGAAAATGCAGCGCCTTCGTACATTACAGCAAACCATTGAGGAGATCGGCGAGCTTGATCCGCAGCCGCAGGAGGATGTGCAGCTTGATGCACAGTATCATGCGGCAGCGCGCGCGGAGGATACCGCAGAGCTTGCAGGCGGCATCTGCCGGATGCTGACGGACGGCGAGGAGAATCTCTCAGATGCACTCGCTGCGGCACTCGATCAGCTCAACCGGCTTGCCTCCGCTTCATCCGATGCAGAGCCGCTCTGTGAACGCCTGAAAGCGCTCAATATCGAGCTGCGTGATATCTCGGATGAAATCAGCGCATATACCGCAGGACAGCTTTCCCCTGCCGAATTTGCAAAGCTCAATGACCGCCGCAACGCCGTCAATTCCATGGCGCTGCGCTATCATACCGATGCGGACGGTCTGCGGCAGATCTATGCCGATGCAATCGAGGAGATCAATGCGATTGAATCCGATTCCAATAAGCTCCGACAGCTGACGGAGGAGCGCGCCGAGCGGCTTCACCGCGTGACGGAGCTCGCAAAGCAGCTGACCGCATACCGCCGTGAACTTGCAGACGAATTCTCACGCAGAGTCGGCGAGGAGCTTGCATATCTCAATATGCCGCGCGTGAAGCTCTCGGTCGAGCTGACGCAGGGCAAGCTGACCCCGAACGGCATGGATCACGCAGAATTCCTGATCTCTGCCAATCCCGGCGAGCCGCCGAAGCCCATTGCACAGATCGCATCAGGCGGTGAGCTCTCCCGCATGATGCTCGCACTGAAAGCCGTTCTGGCGGAGCGCGATGCCATTCCGACGCTGATCTTCGATGAAATTGATACGGGCGTCAGCGGCAAGGCAGCGCAGAAAATCGGTCTGAAGCTCCGCGCTCTCTCGCAGCATCATCAGGTTATCTGCGTCACGCATCTTGCACAGCTTGCCACGCAGGCGGTGCATCATCTGCTGATCGAAAAGCACAGCACGGATACATACACCAGCACGGAGGTCTCGGTGCTCGACCGTGCAGCACGCATCGAGGAAATTGCGCGAATCATGGGCGGCGACGATCACTCTGCACTGCTGCTGCAAACCGCAGAGGCTGCGCTCGATGCCGCTTCGCAATCCCAAGCAAAGGAATGAAACCGCAATGGAACAACGCATTTCCGCCATACTGCACCGTTTCGCAAAGAACAGCCTCCTGCCTGCTATGGATACAAAGCCGCGCTTTGCAGGCATTGACATTGTCAAGATTCTCGCCTGTTTCTTTGTCGTATCGGTGCATTTTTTCCGCAACTGCGGATTCTACAACACGCCGATTACACCGGATTTCGGCACGCTTGCAATCTACGGGCGCTGGCTGACCTTTACCTGTGTTCCGCTGTTCATGATTACAACCGGCTTCCTGATGAAAAACAAAAAGCTCAGCGGAAAATATTATCTCGGCATCACGCGCGTGCTCTGCATTTATATTGTCATCAGCCTGCTCTGCGTGATCTATAATGTACATGTGCTGCATCTGAACCTGTCGGGCTGGGATATCGTCCGCGGTCTGTTTATGTATACCGATGCGCAGTATGCGTGGTATGTGGAGTATTATTTCACGATTTTCCTGCTGATTCCGTTTCTCAATGCAGGCTGGCAGGCAATGGAAACGCGCGGCAGAAAGACGGCGCTGCTCCTGACCGTCATCCTGCTGACAATGGTTTCGCCGACATTTTACATCGGAACGGTCAAAGCGACCCAGATTCGGATTCTCCCCGGATATTTCTACCGCTGCTATCCGATCGGCTATTATTTCATCGGCGCCTATATCCGCGAATATCCGCCGAAGCGCGATCTGAAGCATAAGCTCGTCTATGTTGTCATTCTGCTGGCGGCATGGATTTACGACTCGCTGATTACACTTTGGCAGTGTCTGAAAAATACCGAGAACAACTGCGTCTGGTCTTCATGGCATAACGATGACTATGCAGCCATGCCGACCGTCATTATGAGCACAATGCTCTTTCTGCTGCTCTTTGATATCACCGTCAAAAAAGCAAAGACAGCGCAAATCCTGTCCGTGCTCAGCAACGCGACCTTCGCAGCCTATCTCATTTCCTATATCTTTGACTGCATCGCATACCGCATCCTGAATGACCGTGTGGCAGAGATACCGCAGCGGTTCCGGTATATGGCGATTGTCATTGCGGCTGTTTTCATCTGCTCTATGGTCAGCGGACTGCTGATCCAGCGGCTCTATGACATCGCACACAGCCGGATCACAAGGGATATTGCCGCAATCCGACAGCGCAAAATGCACAAAGCTCTGCCGCCGGATGCACCGTAAAACCCGAAAAATCAGTCTGCGCACCGTCTGAAATCTCCGGCGGTGCGTTTTGTTTTCGACAGTTTTCACAATCGCTGAACAGCCGGATTGTGCACATTTACCGTTACACCAAAATAAAAAATTTTTCATTGTTGCAATTCGTAGATTCCTCCATTGACTTTTTTGTGCAAAAGTGATAAGATGAACTCAAAGGCAACCGAACCGTTATCTGTTTTTTGACAATGAAGGAGGGCTATCTATGAAATCAATTCGCAAATATCTCAGTACCGCAATGGCACTCTGCATCCTTGCCGGCAGTTCCGTGATGCCGGTTTCCGCAGAGGATACCCCGTGCAGCCCGCTGCTATACGGCGATACAAACTGCGACGGTCAGGTCGATGTATCCGATGCCGTTCTGCTCGCACGCTTTACTTCTGAGGACAGCAGCGCGATCATCACTGCGGAAGGCAAGACGCTGGCGGATGTCAACCGCGACGGCAGCCTGACCGCAGACGATACACTGCAAATTCTGGAGTATATCGCAAAGCTGCGGACGGAGCTCGGCGTTCAGTCACAAACACCGCAGGGAACCGCGCCGACGGTCAATCTGACAAAGGATGTCGCGCGGGATACGGTCAGCGAAAAGAAAGTCGATGAAACGTTTGTCGCCGGACAGCTCGGCTTTACCGCCAATCTGCTGCGTGAAACCAACAGAGCCGAAGCAAAGGAGCGCAGCGGGGACGAGGCACCGAAAAACCTCCTGATCTCGCCGCTTTCCGTTTCACTGGCGCTCAGCATGACCGCAAACGGCGCAAAGGGAGAAACACAGCAGCAGATGCAGAATGTACTCAATAAGGCAATCGACACAAACACGCTCAATGCCTATTACTACGACTACATGGCGAATCTGCCGTCCCAGAAGAGCGCGGAGCTGCATATTGCCAATTCGATCTGGGCGCGGAATGACCAGTCCCGCCTGATCGTGCCGGAACAGTTCCTCAAAACGACCAAATCCTATTACAATGCCGATTTCTACATCGCACCGTTCAATCAGACAACGGCAGATGAAATCAACAGCTGGGTCAAGACCAATACGCATGATATGATTCCGAAGCTGGTCGGGCAGATTCAGCCGGAGGAGATCATGTACCTCATCAATGCAATCGCATTCGAGGCGGAATGGGAGTCTCCATATGACGAAGCCAATATCCGCACTGACAAATTCACATGCGCAGACGGCAAAAAAGTCGAAGCAGAATTCATGTGGGATGAGCTGAATACCTATATCCATGATGATCGGGCTACGGGCTTTATCAAGAACTACAAAAACGGCACATACAGCTTTGCGGCGGTTCTGCCGAATAAGAACGTCACCGTAAACGATTATATCGAAAGCATGAGCGCAAACTCGCTCAAAAAGCTGCTCGGCAGCCGCTCCCGTGAGACCGTATACACGAAGCTGCCGAAGTTCTCCTTCGATTACGGCACCTCGCTCAAGAACACGCTCTGTGCAATGGGCATGCAGCTTCCGTTCGATGACGGAGCGGCAGACTTCACCGGTCTGAACGAAATCCCCGGCACATTCATCAGCGATGTGCTGCACAAGACCTTCATCGCTGTGGACGGACTCGGCACGCGGGCAGGCGCCGTCACTGCGGTTATCATGGCAGACAACGCTGTAATGGAACAGGAGCCGCCGAAGGAGGTTTATCTTGACCGTCCGTTCCTGTTTATGATTCTCGACAATCAGACCGATCTGCCCGTATTTATCGGCTATGTGTCCGATCCGACACAGAAGCCGGAATGATCCCTGAAGGAGGTATGCACTATGAAAAAACGATTTCGTACAGCGGCTGCGCTTGCCGCATGCATTCTCACATGCAGTTTCCTGATGCCTGCGGCGGTGTCCGCGGATGACACACCGGCTGTACAGCAGTACGGCGACATCAATCTCGATCAGCAGGTCGATGTATCCGATGCGGTTCTGCTTGCGCGCTTCTGCGCAGAGGATGCGACGGTGAATATCTCGCAGACCGGCAAAGCGCTTGCCGATGTCGATGCAGACGGCAAGATTACACAGGATGATACCGTCACGCTGCTGCAATTTATCGCAAAGCTGATTCCGTCGCTCGGACCGGCAGCACAGGTTGAAACCGATTACAAGACCGTCAATCTGATGGACGGCATCAAATCCGCCGAGATCAAATCCAAGCCGGTTGATGCTGCCTTCACTGACAGCCAGTATGCACTGATGATCAATCTGCTGAAACAGACCGCACAGGCAAACACCAAGAACGATAATCTGATGATTTCCCCGCTCTCTGTCTCCCTTGCGCTCTCCATGACCGCGAACGGCGCAAAGGATCAGACGCTCACAGAAATGGAAAAGGTGCTCGGCGGCGACCTGAAAATCGCTGATCTGAACGCATATTATGCCGATTATCTGAACACGCTGCCGAACAGCGAGAACGCACAGCTGCATATCGCCAATTCGATCTGGTTCAAAAATGACCCGCTGATCAAAGTTCCGCAGGAATTCCTGCAAACCAATGCAGATTACTATAAAGCAGATGCATACAAGGCGCCGTTCAATGAGCAGACTGTGAAGGATATTAACGACTGGGTAAACAAGAATACGCATGAGATGATCCCGAAGCTGCTGGATAATATTCCGAATGATAATGTCTTTATGTATCTCATCAATGCACTGGCATTTGAAGCGGACTGGGCATCCTGCTATAAAGACAATGAAATCGGAGAGGGCGAATTCACACCATACGGCACCGATCCTGTAACGGTTGAGATGATGCACGGTGAGGAGCGTACCTATCTCGAGGACGAATATGCAACCGGCTTTATGAAGAGCTACAAAGGCGGAGGATACAGCTTCGCCGCAATTCTGCCGAAGGAATCCGAAAGCATCACCGTTTCCGATTATATCGGCATGATGACACCGGAATCGCTGCAAAAACTTCTGAGCACAAAACAGAACTGCAAGGTCATTACAAAAATGCCGAAATTCAAATTTGCCTATGACACCGAGCTTTCAGAAGCACTGAAAGCAGCCGGAATGCCGACCGCATTTAATGAGGAGAAATCAGACTTTGGCAGTCTCAATGCCGGTCCGGGTAACGGTTATATCAGCCGTGTGCTGCACAAGACCTTTATTCAGGTCGATGAGGCAGGCACCAAGGCAGGCGCTGTCACAGCTGTTGAAATGCAAATCAAAAGTGCGATCGAAGTGGATAAGCCGAAAACAGTCTATCTTGACCGCCCGTTTATCTTTATGATTGTCGATCATCAGCACAATCTGCCGATCTTCATCGGCTATGTGATGAATCCGCTGGAAGAATAAGATCAAAAGAAAAAACGCCCGAAGGCAATCAAAAAGCCTTCGGGCGTTTTCTTTGTTCAGATGATATAGAACCAGCTGTCGTCGGTATCAAGCTCCGTTGCAGGCGAAAGCAGCTTGGAATCATAGTGATAGCGGAGCTCCTGATTCTTGATGCTGACCTTGGCGCCCTCGGGAATCGAGCGCGTGATGAACGCATTTGCGCCGATCACGGCACCCTTGCCGATCACCGTATCTCCGCCGAGAATCGACGCACCGGAATAGATCGTCACATTGTCGCAGATCGTCGGATGACGCTTCTTCGATTTCAGGGACTGTCCGCCGCGCGTGGAGAGTGCGCCGAGCGTCACGCCCTGATAGACCTTGACATTGTCGCCGATCTCGGTCGTCTCGCCGATAACGATGCCGGTGCCGTGGTCGATGAAGAAATAATAGCCGAGCGTCGCGCCCGGATGAATGTCGATACCGGTCATGCTGTGCGCATATTCGGTCATGATACGCGGAATCAGCGGCACACCGAGCAGATGCAGCTCATGTGCGATGCGGTTGACGACAATCGCAAGCAGCCCCGGATAGGAATAGATGATCTCATCCTTGTTATATGCGGCAGGGTCGCCGTCAAAGGTCGCCTGCACATCGGTTTCAACATAGGCGCGAATCTGCGGAATCTTCTCAATAAAGGCAAAGGTCAGCTCCTCTGCACGCTTTGTGATCGCATCCCTGCCCGCAGCTTTCAGCTCCGGCAGATATTCCAGTACAATCGCAATCTGCCGGTTCAGATTATAAATGACATCCTCCAGCAGCATCGTCGTCTGATTCCGCATTGTATAAACGCGATAGGAATGCGCACGGAAATATCCCGGAAAGATCAGCTTGCGCAGCTTCTGCAAAATGTCAATGACGATCTCCTTATTCGGCTGATCGAATGCAATAACCGCATCAATGGTTCTGTCGGTCTGATAGTCCGCAAGCAGGGTATCCACCAGCCCGCCGATCTTCTGATTAAATGTATCCTGCATAAATCGCCCTCCAAGCGCCGTATTTCTCCTATTATTATAATATAGAAACATGAAATTGTCAATGCATTTCCGGAATGTTTTGACTGTGCCTATATATATAATATGCAATGCGGCATTTGTCAGAATATGCAATCCGTTCATAATTTGTCTATCTTTTCTTTGTGCATGGTGCACGGTTTTGTTTTTCAGTTCATGGATGTTTTTTGATTACAAAATGGAAAATCCTGTAATCGAGTTGTAAACTTTTCCAAAGTATGATATAATAGGCAATGTACTCTGAGTCGGAATGCTGTCTCACTGTACATTCAGTTTCTTTTACGAAAGGATGAGTTGATGAGAAAAGGGAAGGTTGCAGCAGCGATCCTGAGTCTCTTTTGCAGCGCCGCAATGCTCGGCGGTGTTTCCTTTACCGGCAATGAGATGTCCGTTGCAAGAGCCGATCAGAGCGATCAGCTTTTCGAGATCACAGGCGTAACTGTTACTACCGCAACTTCGATCGAGACCACCACTACCCTCGTAACCACTACAGCGACGTCCAAAATGGCGAAGACCGTGACGACGACCGCAGCAAAAACAACGAAAACAACTGCTGCGACGACAACCGATACATCTGCAACGAAGAAATCTGAGACGACAACAACGGTAACAGAAACAACCGCTGCGGAAGCGGAGACAGAAACTGAAACTTCTCCTGTTGCAACAGAGGCACCGGTCACCACGACTGCCGTAACCGAGACAGAGGCGCCCGAAACCGAAGCGCCGGAAACCGATGCCGCACCTGAATATACCGAATCCTCTGCAATTTTCGTCACCGACCGCGAGTATATCATGCTCTGCAATGTCGTCGGTCATGAATACGGCTCAGACTGGGTGCCGACAGAGGAAAAAGCACTGGTTGCCGAAGTCATCATGAACCGCGTGAATTCTCCGCAGTTCCCGAACAGCATCTATGAGGTGCTGACGCAGAAAAATCAGTTTGCCGGTCTGGAATACCTGATCGAAATGGATCATATGTCATCTTATGTCACACAGAGCGTCCGCGATGCCGTTGACCTCTATCTCTCCGATCCGACACAGTTCCAGCACGGTTACCTGTTCTTCAACGGGGACGGCTACCGGAATTATTTCCGCAAGGGTCTTTGATCAGGGCAATGGGTCTGATTGAACGAAACGCATACCGCACAAAACCGGAGCAGCGAAAGCTGTTCCGGCTTTTTTTCGCGCAAGCCCTCCTGAGTCATTGACTTTCAGGCGATTTTATGGTATGATATATAAGTAAAAATATAGAGAGCAGCTTTTCGCTGCGCAGGAGGTTACCAATGAAATTTGCGGACGGCTTCTGGCTCAATCAGCGCGGCTATACCGTAGATTATGCCGTTCAGCCCTATGACATTCAGATCAGCGAAAACGCAGTGCGGGTTTTTGCGACATCTCAGACAATCTATAACCGCGGTATGACGCTTGGCGGCGTCACGCTGACATTTGAATTCAGCGCTGTCAGAGAGGATACGATCCGCATAAAGATCGTACACCATAAGGGTGCCGCGGATCATACGCCGAAATTCGAGCTGAATACCGATGACAGCTTCAAGCCCGTCATCACAGAGGATGAAAACAGTGTCACTCTCTGCGCCGGCAAAACGGCGGTTACAATCACCAAAGGAAATGCGTGGCAGATACGCTATACCTATGACGGCAGACTGCTGACCGGCTGCGGCTGGCGCGCTGCTTCCTATATTCAGGAGAATGCATTTGTCACCGAAAACCGTATGCATACCGCTTCCGACAACACATTCTGGAGCATTCCGGAGAATCGCTGCGGCAGCTATATCCGCGAGCAGCTTTCGCTTTCCGTCGGCGAGTATATCTACGGCTTCGGCGAAAAATTCACGCCGTTTGTCAAGAACGGTCAGACCGTCGATATCTGGAATTCCGACGGCGGCACCTGTTCCGATCAGAGCTATAAATGCGTGCCGTTCTATCTCAGCTCCCGCGGATACGGCGTTTTCACCAAGCACACCGGTCATGTCAGCTATGAGGTCGCATCGGATACAGTCTCCAAGGTCAGCATGACGGTCGCAGGCGAATCGCTCGAATATTTCATCATCGGCGGCAGAAACTGTGCCGAGGTACTGCGGAATTATACCGATCTGACCGGCAAGCCGGCGCTTACACCGGCAAAATCGCTCGGTCTGTGGCTCTCAACATCCTTCACAACAGCTTACGACGAGCATACCGTCACGGGCTTCCTTGACGGCATGGCAGAGCGGAAGATTCCGCTGCAAATGTTCCACTTCGACTGCTTCTGGATGAAGGCGTTTACGTGGACGAGCTTTGCATGGGATGAGGCAATGTTCCCCGATCCGAAGGAAATGCTCAGCCGCATCAAGCAGAAGTACAATGTCGGCATCTGCGTCTGGATCAATCCCTATATCGCGCAGGAATCCGCGCTGTTTGACGAGGGTGCCGAAAAGGGATACTTCCTGCACACGAAGGACGGCGGCATCTTCCAGACGGATATGTGGCAGCCGGGCATGGCAATCGTGGACTTCACAAATCCCGATGCCTGCAAATGGTTTGCAGACGGTATCCGCAAGCTCTGCACCGAAGGCGTGGACGCGATCAAGACCGATTTCGGCGAGCGCATCCCGACCGATGTCGTCTATTTCGACGGCTCCGATCCGGCTGCGATGCATAATTACTACACATACCTCTATAATAAGGTTGTATTTGAAGCGCTCGAGGGCTGCAAGGGCAAAGACAATGCCGTCCTCTTTGCAAGAAGCGCAACGGCAGGCGGTCAGAAATTCCCCGTACACTGGGGCGGCGACTGCGCTGCGGAATACTCTGCCATGGCGGAAACGCTTCGCGGCGGACTGTCGCTCTGTGCCTCCGGCTTCGGCTTTTTCAGCCACGATATCGGCGGCTTTGAGCAGACTGCCTCCGCAGATGTCTATAAGCGCTGGGTCGCATTCGGTCTCATGAGCACGCACAGCCGTCTGCACGGTTCAACCTCCTACCGCGTACCGTGGGCATATGAACCGGACGATCCGCAGAATCCGGAAAATGCATGTGCCGTGCTGCGGTTCTTTACAAATCTCAAGGGAAAACTGATGCCGTATCTCTGGGCACAGGCAAATCAGACGCATCAGACCGGCATCCCGATGATGCGTGCGATGGTCATTGACTATGCAGACGATCCCGCCTGCCTGACGCTTGACCGGCAGTATATGCTCGGAGACAGCCTGCTCTGCGCACCGGTCTTTGAAGAGAGCGGCATTGCAGAATTCTATCTGCCCGCAGGCGAATGGTTCGATCTGCTCGGCGAGGCTGATGCACCGCTGATACAGGGCGGCAAATGGTTCCGCCGCAAGTGCAGCTATCTCGAAATGCCGGTCTATGTCAAGCCGGATTCGATCATTGTGCTCGGCAAATTCAAAGACGATGTCTGCTATGATTATCTCGAGCATGCAACGGTACTGATCTGCGGACTGACCGACGGCGCAGAGACCGCCTGCACGCTTTACCGCGCAGAGGGCGGCATTGACCTCACAATCACCGCAAAGCGTGAGGCAAACCGCATTACCGTCACCTATCCTGCAACTGACCGCAGATTCATGATCCGCATTGCAGGCACAAACAGAAACGTACAGGCGGAAGCCGGCGGAATGACCGTCATCAGCCTGTAAAGCATAAAACGTCGCTGACGTAACACAACAGAATGGAGTGATCTGTATGAGCAAGAAAAAGGAAATTGATTACATCTGGCAGGACAGAAAACGCACGATCTTCGGACTGCCCTGGACCTTTACTAAATATTTCCTGACGGAAACGAAATTCATCACCAGAACCGGATTTTTCAATCTGGCCGAGGACGAGCTCGATCTCTACAAGGTGACCGATAAAAAGCTCAAGCTCCCCTTCTTCCAGCGGATTGTCGGCTGCGGCACGGTCATTATCTTTGTCCGTGATACCGATACGCCGGAAAAGGAAGTACACTGCATCAAGCATCCGCGCGAATTTCTGGCACAGCTCGATAAGCAGATCAATGCAGAGCGCGACCGCTACAATACCAGAGGCAGAGACCTCTATGCAATCACCGGCGGCATGGGCGGCAGTCACGGACATCACCATGATCATGATGATATGATGGATCATTCACAAGCAGATGACTGCGACTGTGAATGCCATGACCACGATCACGAATAATCTCACGAAGGGACTTGAACGGAATGCTTCAGTTTGTTACAGAAAAAATATCCGTCTGGGACCGCCTGAAAGCGGAGACACGCCCGATCTATCTCTACGGCATGGGCGACGGCGCTGTCAGAATCCTTGCAGCCATGCGCACCTACGGGATTCAGGCTGCCGGTATCTTTGCCAGTGATGAATTCGTGCGCGGTCATGATTTCGCAGGATATCCTGTACGCAAGCTCTCCGAACTGGAAGCGGAACTCAATGATTTTGTCATCGTGCTTGCATTTGCTGTCTGCTCCCCTGCGATGATCGACCGCATCCGCGTCCTCGGCGAAAAGTATCAGCTTTATGTACCGGATGTACCTGTCGTCGGCGGCGGACTCTTCACACCGGAATACTGCACGGAGCACGAAGAGGAGATTCAGGCTGTTTATCAGTCGCTTGCAGATGAGCGCTCCCGTCAGATCTATGCGAATATCATCAATTTCAAGATCAGCGGCAATCCTGCTTATCTGATTGATCAGGTGGACAGCAAGGATGAAATCTGGAACCGCGTGCTCCAGCCGACAAACCATGAAATCTATGTCGATCTCGGTGCTTACAACGGCGACACAATCCGCGAGATGCTGGAATATACGCGCGGAAAATATCACCGCATCATTGCCGTCGAGCCGGATAAGAAGAACTATAAAAAGCTCGTCAAATTCGTCGGCGATACGCCCTCTGTGCAGTGCTATCAGTGCACGGCGTGGTGTGTCGATACCGAGCTGCCGTTCGGTGCAAAGGCAGGCAGACAGTCTGCAATCGCAATGGAGGGCGCCATGACACCGGCAAGAGCCGTGGACAATCTGCTCGCAGGCAATCCGGTCACGCTCCTGAAAATGGACGTTGAGGGTGCCGAGCGCGAAGCACTCTGGGGCGCAAGCCGTTCAATCGCGCGTTATGCACCGAAGCTCATGATCTCGCTTTATCACCGCAATGAGGATATCTTCGAGCTGCCGCTGCTCGTCAAGCGCATCAATCCGCGCTACCGCCTGTTTATCCGTCACCTGCCGTATATTCCGGCATGGGAGACCAATCTCTACGCGGTTTGCGAGGACAATGGCAATACGCAGTATGCTGAATAATCCAAGTGATACCTCCGGTGCGCTGCCGGAGGTATCTGCATGTTACGGTAATTTAATCAGATCAAATAAAAATTGCAGAAAGGAATTCCACAATGAACAAATCAGAAAATGCAGTAAAAAAACCGCATAAGGTCGGCAGAATAATCGGCAGAATCCTCGGCATTCTCATTCTCATCCTCGCAGTCCTGATCGCGGTTCTGTCCATCCGGCACCATATTCTCAGCAAACGCGACTGCGAAATCTATGCAGATGCCTACGGCGAATACTACACCACGGAGCAGGGCAGGAAAATGAACTATACCCGCATAGAAAGCGATGCGGAGGATATCGCGGTCATTCTCCCAGGCTACGGCTGCCCGACCGTCCGCTATGAATTCGATGCATTCGTCAAGGGGCTCAGCAATCAGTATCAGTTTATCATTGTCGAGCCGCTCGGCTACGGTCTCAGCGACGGTGCCGTATCCGAGCGCAATGTCACGAATTACTGCGAAGAGCTGCACGGTCTGCTCACCTCGCTGCAATGTGACAAATACACACTGATTGCACATTCGCTCGGCGGTCTCTATTCGCTGTATTATGCGAATCAGTATCCGGATGAGGTGCAGGGCTTCATCGGAATTGACGCCTCCGTGCCGCATCAGTGCGACGCAGACCAGTGGATCGCCAAGCCGGAACATACATATCTTCTCTATAAGATCATGCGTCCCCTGCTCTACGGCTCCGGCATCAACCGGCTTCTGAGTGAGCTCAGCTTCGAGCAGACTGCCGCGCAGATTCCGACGCTCAGCGAGGATGACAAGCGCATTGCAAAAGCGATCTATTGCGCCGCAGGACTCAATAACACGCTCATGGATGAGATGAGAATGCTCGCGGACAATATGTGCGAATGCTATGATATGAAGTTCCCTGAAAGCGTGCCGGTGCTCTATGTTCTCGCAAAGGACAATACCGTCACAATTCCGGAATGGGAGCAGTATCACAAGGACCTCGTCACGCATCCCGACAGCCGCGTGACGGTCATTGAGGGCGCGCATTATCTGCACTTCACCAGCTTGCAGCGTCTGACCGATGAGATCACAGACTGGCACAACCAATGAAAAGAACCGCGGAATCTCAGCATTTGCTTTGATTCCGCGGTTCTTTTATTGCAGCAGGATATCCTGCATCAGCGTGCGCTCCAGAATGCCCGTACAGGCGGCAAGCGTCACGCCGTAATTCGTAAACGGGATGCCCTGCGCCATTGCCGTCCGCATCCGCCAGCGCATTTCCCGCTCCGTTCGCATGCAGCCGCCGCAGTGAATGACGAGATCATAGCCCGAAAGATCGGTCGGAAACGTGCCGCCGGAGCTGTAGGACAGCGCAAAGCTTTTTCCGGTATATGCTCCGATTGCACGCGGCAGCTTGACCGTCCCGATATCATTGCACTGCCGGTGATGCGTACAGCCCTCGGCGATCAGGATTTTTGCGCCGTCGGGAAGCGTTTTCAGTGCTCTGGCACCTTCCACCGCCGTTTTCAGGAACCCCTTGTAGCGCGCCATGAGAATCGAAAAGGATGTCAGCGGCACATCCGCAGGCACGATCTGTGCGACTGCGGCAAATGCCTGACTGTCCGTCACGACCATACGCGGCGGCGTTTTCAGCGATTGCAGCAGCCCGCCGAGCTGTTCCGTCTGCACAAGCATTGCATTCGCATGCGCATCAAGCACCTCACGGAGCGTCTGCTGCTGCGGCAGAATCAGTCTGCCCTTCGGCGCGGATTCGTCAATCGGCGTCACGAGTATCACCAGATCATTCTCCGCAATCAGATCGCGGATGATAAAATGCTCCGGCGCATCGGTCTGCGCGAGCGAACCGAGCATTTCCTTGAGCGCCGTGATGCCCTCACCGGTGACTGTGCTCGTCAGAACCGCGTTCTCCGGTAATTCCGCCGGACGCGCCGTCAGCGTATCGCATTTGTTCAGCGCCAGCAGATACGGCGTATGCTCCTGCGCAAACAGACGCATCAGCGCATGTTCCGTATCGGAAAGCGGCTTTGCGGCATCTGCAACCAGCACGGCAATATCTGTGCGGAACAGCTCGCGTCTGGTTTTTTCGATGCGCTGCGCACCGAGCTGTGCATCATCATCGTCATAGCCTGCGGTATCGGTCAGAACGACCGGACCGAGCGGCAGCAGCTCCATACTCTTTGTGACGGCATCTGTTGTTGTGCCGGCGACCGCCGATACAATCGAGACCTCCTGACCGGTCAGCGCATTCACAAGGCTGGATTTTCCGGCATTGCGCGCGCCGAAAAATCCGATATGGATGCGCTCAGAAGCAGGTACCTGTTCAAGACTCATATGATCCTCCCTATGCAGAAACAGGCGGCAGAAAATTGCCGCCTGTCTGTTGTTTTGTGTGAAATATGCTTATTTTGCCGGTGCAAGCTCTTCATCTGTAATCAGCTTTGCAATGTATTTCAGAATCTTAACGGTATCGTCACCGGTCAGCACGCCGTCGCCGGTTACCTCGGCATTTGCTTTGCCTTCCGCAGTAAGATTCGCCGCCGCATCCTCAGCCACAAAGCGGCTGAGCAGAACAGCATCGGAAACATCAATCTGCTGATCGCAGTTTGTATCGCCCCACTGGACTTTTTGGGGACTGCTCCCGGATGTTTCAGAGGATGCCGAAGAAGAAGACACCGTCACGGAAGAGGATGTTGTCTCCGAGGAGGACACGGACGAAACTGTCGTTACGGTTGTCGTTTCGGTCGTTTTCTCCGAAGAAGTAGTTGTCGTTTCGGATTTCACGGTCGGGGTCGTGCCGTTGACACCGCCGCCGTAGTAATCGCTCAGCGACTGACCGTTCTTGCCGATCGGGATCTTGTGATCCAGACCGATGAACACGCCGTTCTCATCCTGCCAGAGCGCCTTTTCGACAAATTCGTACTTTTCCTCATCCCACTTGCCGAAATCGTCATAGACCAGTCCGCCGGTATCACCGGAGTTTTCGTTGAAGCACCAGAATGTGTGGTGAATATGCTTGTCAATCATATAATCGCGCAGCTCCTGCATCCAGTGCTTATTCTCGCCGGTCGGATCATGCTCCTTGTCGATGAAGCCGCCCCACTCGCCCATGAGCAGCGGATACATATTATCCTCGACCAGATATGCCCATGTATCACGCCAGTAGTCATCCAGCAGCGTTTCGCGGGAAAAGGTCTTGGAATCGTCATCCATATAGAACCACTTCTGCGACCAGACCAGCGGGCCGTAATCATGCGGCGAATAGACGATCTGCTTCTTGTACTCGCCGATATCAACCGGATGATCCTTGACGCCGCGGAGATTGCCGCCCCACCATGCGCCGAAGACCTTGGACGGCTCATCGTAATGTGCATAGTCAACAGCAGGTGTTGTCCAGTCTGCACCGTTTGCAAAATCCGGATAGCACTCGATGCCCTCAATCATAATCAGCAGATTCGGATTCGATTTCAGACATGCCATTGCGCCGCGCTCGGCAGCGTATTTCCAGTTGTTATCATCCTTGGAATCATCCCACTTGGCGAACTTGCCTTCCTCCGGCTTACCGTGCGGCTCATTCTTCAGGTCGATTGCAATAATGGTATCGTTGTCCTTGTAATAGTCGCAGAACCAGCTCAGTGCTTCGAGCCAGTCGTCGGTCGAGAAATTGGAATCATACCAAAGCGGGAGCTGATGTCCGGACGATGCAGATGTTGCACTGTGAATATCAATCATGATCTTCATGCCGTTTTCACGGCACCAGTCAACCGCCATATTCCAGATATCAAAGCTGTATTTGAGCGTATAATTGCCCTCGCCGCCGACGCCGCCTTCCTCGGTCAGCTCCGGATTCTCATACGGGTTGACCATCATATTAACTTCGCCGACGCCGGAACCCTTATCCGAGCCCTTGTTCTTCCATTGCAGAATGATCTGCGTGGACATCGGCACGCGCAGCAGATTGAAGCCGTGATCGGCAATCTGATTGAGCATGCTGTGCATGTTCTTTGACCATACGCCGTCAAAGACCTGTCTGCCGCAGTTGTAGCCGAACCAGTTGACGCCGGTCATCCAGACCTCTTTGCCGTTCATATCGACAACCTTGTCGTTTTCGACATGCAGCCAGTCATCCTGCGTATCACCGGCGGCAGAAGCCGTCACACCGGAAAACGGCATCGCTGTTCCGTTCATGACGAGCATTGCGGCTGCCGTCAGAACTGCTGTCAGACGTTTCATCCTTTTCATAGAAATCCCCTCTTCTTTCAGAATCATATTGCAGACTGATCCCCGCAGATCAGTAACTGAACTGTTTGGATTTGCGCCACGAGACAATCGTCAGGATCAGGAACACAATGCCGAGCACCGCACCGGCAGCACCGATTGCAATATTCACCGGATAGCTTTTGAAATTCGCAGAAACCAGCATAACCTGTTCAAAATACTGAACATAATCGTTGCCGTAGCACTCCTGCACAATCGCAGACAGATCATCCGGCATATTCCTGACAACCGCCGTGAACTCCAGAAAAGAGTGCGGCTCTTCCGCATCGGCATTCTCATCGCTGTAATAGCGTTCGCACTCATCTGCAAGCGCATCCAGCGTAGCGTACTGCTCAGTGTTGCCTGTTTCATAAAGCATATACTGATCGTCATATCCGACGATCGAATAATAGAGCGCAGTCGTTCGCTTGGAGGTCTCGATGCCGAACGTCGATTTGGTCTCCTCATTGGAAGCAATGCAGCCGTCCGTGATATCAATGACACCGTGGACAAGCTCACCTGCTTTCAGTTCACCGGCAGCGACCTCCTCAAATGCACGGATATCACCCTTCACATACCGTAAAAACTGCGGGAATGTGCTCAGCAATACGCCGCCGAGACACAAGCAGACCAACGCGATTGTACCGAATATCTTTGTTTTATTCATTCCCGTCATCTCTTCCTTTCCCGTTTCTGTCAATCCTTCATAGAAGATACGCGCAGACGGTTCAGCGCACGCTTGAGCTTCATTTCTGCATACTCCAACTCCTGCTGATCCTTGCTGTTCTCCTTGCGGCGGAGTGCATCCTGCTCGGAGCGCTTTGCCCAGTCTACGTCAATATCCTCCGCCCATTCGACCGCATTCGCAAGGATTGCCGTCTGCGCAGGCGAAACCTTGACCGCTCCGCCGGACAGTGCCGCGAGCCGCTCTGTTCCGTCCTCCATGGTGATCTTCACCGGACCGGACGGCAGCGCCGCAACATATTTCTCGTGCTTTGCGAGAATGCCGACATCACCTTCTGTTGTGCGGATAATCACGCGCTGCACCGTGCCTTCAAAGAAAATCTTTTCCGGCGTAATGATTTGCAGAGAGAACGTGCTCATTCTGCTTCCTCCTCCAGCGTCTTCGCCTTTTCAAGCACATCGTCAATCGTGCCTGCAAACAGAAATGCGGATTCCGGAATATCATCATGCTCACCGTCAATGATCTCGCGGAAGCCGCGGATCGTCTCGGCAATCGGTACATATTTGCCCTCCATGCCGGTGAACTGCTCTGCAACCGAGAACGGCTGGCTCAGGAAGCGCTGCACCTTACGGGCTCTGGAAACGGTCAGCTTATCCTCATCGGAAAGCTCATCCATACCCATGATCGCAATGATATCCTGCAATTCGGTATAGCGCTGCAAAATCGTCTGCACCTGACGCGCGACACGGTAATGCTCCGCGCCGACGATCTCCGGTGCGAGGATACGGGAGCTCGATTCCAGCGGATCGACTGCCGGATAAATACCGAGCGAGGCGATCTGACGGGAAAGAACCGTTGTGGCATCCAGATGCGCAAAGGTAGTTGCCGGAGCCGGATCGGTCAGGTCATCCGCAGGCACATAAACCGCCTGCACAGATGTAATCGAGCCCTTGCCGGTCGATGTGATACGCTCCTGCAATGCGCCCATTTCCGTCGCAAGTGTCGGCTGATAACCGACGGCGGACGGCATACGTCCGAGCAGTGCGGAAACCTCCGAGCCTGCCTGCGTGAAACGGAAAATATTGTCGATAAACAGCAGAACGTCCTGACCCTCTGTATCGCGGAAATATTCCGCCATCGTCAGACCGGAGAGCGCCACACGCATTCTTGCGCCGGGCGGCTCATTCATCTGACCGTAAACCAGACAGGTCTTTTCGAGAACGCCGCTGTCCTTCATTTCGTGATACAGGTCATTGCCCTCACGGGTACGCTCGCCGACACCCGTGAAAACGGAGATGCCGCCGTGCTGGTTTGCAACATTATTGATCAGCTCCTGAATCAGAACGGTCTTGCCGACGCCTGCGCCGCCGAACAGACCGATCTTGCCGCCCTTTAAGTACGGCGCGATCAGGTCGATAACCTTGATACCGGTCTCGAGAACTTCACTGCTCGCTGCCTGCTCCTCATAGGAAGGCGCATCGCGGTGAATCGGCCAGCGCTCCTGCGTTTCGGGTGCAGGCTGCTCATCGACCGGATCGCCGAGCAGATTGAAGACTCTGCCGAGCGTCTCTCTGCCGACCGGCACACGGATCGGGCTGCCGGTATCAACGGCATCCAGTCCGCGGACGAGACCGTCCGTGCTGCTCATTGCAATGCATCGAACAATATCGTCACCGATATGCTGTGCAACTTCGAGCACCAGCTTCTGCCCGTTGTTGTCGCATTCGATTGCGTTGAGCAGTCTGGGCAGCTCGTGCTTATGAAAGCGCACATCAACGACAGCGCCGATGATCTGAACGATCTTGCCGGTGCCGCCGCGCTTGAATTCTTCGTTTGCCATGCTATCAGCTCACTACTTTCTGTTTTATAGATATGGAAGTATGCCGTATCAGTTCTGCGCATTTGCACCGGAAACGATTTCCGTCAGCTCCTGCGTAATGGAAGCCTGCCGCGCGCGGTTATATTTCAGTGAAAGATCGTCGATCATTTCCTGCGCATTGTCAGTCGCGTTTTCCATTGCCATTCTGCGCGCCGCCTGCTCGGAAGCATAGGTATCGACAATCGTGCAGTAGAGCATACCTGCCAGATACTGCGGAATCAGCGAATCGAACACCGCCTCGGGGCTCGGTTCGTAATTCGTCAGGCTCTGCACACCGGGATTCCGTTCCAGATTCGGCACAGGAATCACCTGCATCTGCCGCGCCTCCTGCGAGAGCGGCGAGACCATATTCGTGAAGAAAATCTCCACCCCGGAGAGATGCCCCTGCTGAAACAGATGCACGATATGCTGCGCCATATGCAGCGCGGTATAGGTCGTGACCGTTTCGCCGATGTTATCAAAGGTACCGAGCACGCGGTTCGTCGTCTTGGAATAATGCTCCGACGCCTTTTTGCCGACGGTCATGATAACCGCCTCTCTGCCCATTGTATGCAGCGCTTTGATCCGCTTGTCGGCGAGCCGGAACACATTGAGATTGAAGCCGCCGGCAAGACCGCGGTCGCCCGCCATGACAATCAGCAGAACGGCACCCTCCTCACGCTCCTCGGTATAGACCGAATGAAATCCGACCGCTTCGGACGCGACCTCACTCATGGTCTGATAGAGCAGATTGAAGAACGGCACAGCCTGCTCGGAGCGTTCCTTTGCCTTGCGCAGCTTCGAGGACGACACCAGCTCCATTGCCTTGGTGATCTGCATTGTGCTTTCGACCGATTTGATCCGGCGCTTGATCGCTTTCATATTGGAAGCAGCCATTGTTCACACCTCCGGTCAGACAAAGCGCTTGACAAATTCCGTGATCACCGTTTTCAGTTCCTTGGCGGTCTCCGGCAGCAGCTTGCCTGTCTCCGTGATCGAGCCGATGATCTCGCTGTGCGTTTCATCGACCTCCCGCAGCAGTGCATCCTCAAACTCCGCGATCCGGCTGACCGGTACATCGCGCAGCAGATTGTTCGTAACTGCATAGAGAATCACGACCTGATCGGGTGCGGAAAGCGGACTGTTCTTGCCCTGCTTGAGCACCTCGACCACACGCTCGCCCTTCTCCAGACGCTCCTTCGTATCTCTGTCGAGATCGGAGCCGAACTGCGAAAACGCCTGCAATTCACGGTACTGTGAATAGGTCAGCTTCAGCGAGCCGGATACCTTTTTCATTGCGGGGATCTGCGCCGCGGAGCCGACACGGGAAACCGAAATACCCGGGTTGACCGCCGGACGGATACCTGCATTGAACAGATCGGTCTCAAGGAAGATCTGTCCGTCGGTGATCGAAATAACATTCGTCGGGATATAGGCGGAAACGTCGCCTGCCTGTGTCTCGATGATCGGGAGCGCCGTCAGCGAGCCGCCGCCGTAATTCTCATTCAGGCAGCATGCACGCTCCAGCAGACGCGAATGCAGATAGAACACATCACCCGGATATGCCTCGCGTCCCGGCGGACGCTTGAGCAGCAGCGAAAGTGTTCTGTATGCAACTGCGTGCTTGGAAAGATCATCGTAAACGATTAGCACATCCCTGCCCTGATCGGTGAAGTATTCACCCATTGTGCAGCCGGAGTACGGCGCGATATATTGCAGCGGCGCGAGCTCCGAAGCCGTCGCGGAAACAACGATTGTATAGGGCATCGCCTCCGCCTTCGTCAGCGTTTCGACGACATTTGCAACGGTCGAGCGCTTCTGTCCGATTGCGACATAAATACAAATGACATTCTTGCCCTTCTGATTCATGATCGTATCGAGGGCAATGGTCGTTTTGCCGGTCTGGCGGTCGCCGATGATCAGCTCACGCTGTCCTCTGCCGATCGGAATCATGGAGTCGATTGCCTTGATGCCGGTTTGCAGCGGCTCATGCACGGATTTTCTCGTGATGATGCCGGGCGCGATCTTTTCAATCGACATGGTCTTTTCCGTCAGGATCGGGCCCTTGCCGTCAATCGGCTCACCGAGCGCATTGACGACTCTGCCGAGCAGCTCCTCACCGACCGGAACCGACACGATCTCCTTGGTACGCTTGACGCTCGTGCCTTCCTTGATATTGTGATCGGAGCCGAGCAGAACGGCACCGACAAAGTCGTGCTCGAGGTTGAGCGCCATGCCGGAGATGCCGCCTTCAAATTCCAGCAGCTCGCCGGACATGCACTGCTCCAGTCCGTGCACGTTGGCAATGCCGTCACCGACGGTGATTACCGTACCGACATCGGCAAGATTCAGCTTCGCTTCATAGTTTTTCAGCTGCTCCTTGATGATACCGGTAATTTCATCTGGTCTTAAATTCATGTTGCACCTTCTTATAACGGACGCGGTCAGGAAAGCTGTTCCCTGAGCGCATCCAGACGATATTTCACGCTGTTATCAATTCGGGTATCGCCGTATTTCACGATCACGCCGCCGAGTATGCTGCGGTCGATATGCTCCGTAATACGGATCGTCTTATGCAGCTTTCGGGAGAGCGCCGCGCGAAGCCGCTCCTTCTGTTCCGGATTCATCGCAACGGCAGTCGTCACGATGACATCCGCCGTATCCTGATAATCGAGCATTTTTTCGTCGAAATCATCCGCGATCTCCTGCAAAAACGGGACACGCCCGTGGTCGATCAGCAGAAAGATCAGACGGGATGCAAGGCTCTGATCGCCGAAGATTTTTTTTGCAATCTCCGTCCGCTCCGTGACCGAAATCGTCGGGAGCGAGAGCAGCCTTGTCAGATCAGGATTCAGGGAGAACAGCACGGCACACTGCCGCAGATCGGAACGGGCTTCCTGCAAAGCAGCGTCGCCCTTTTCCTTTGCTAGGGAGAACAGCGCATTTGCGTAAACCGAAGAAACCTCCGAACTCACTGCACATCACCCACCGAATCAATAAATTCATCAATCAGTCTTACGTGATCCGCCTGATTGATCTCACGCTCGACAACCTTCTCTGCGACCAGCACGGCAAGACCCGAAACCTCGCTGCGGAGCTCGCTTTCCGCTCTGCGGCGCTCACGGTCGAGTTCATCGCGGTTCTGCTGGAGAATACCGGCAGCCTCCGCCTTTGCCTGTGCCACGATCTCATCCGAGCGCTGCTGTGCCTTTCTTGTCGCATTGCGGAGCATCGCAGCAGATTCCTCCTTTGCGGAAGCGAGCTTCTCGGTATATTCCGTTTCAGCCGCCTCCGCACGGGAACGTGCATCCTCTGCATCTTGCAGGGTCTGATCGACCGCTGCCTGACGCTCCGTCAGAATCTTCTGCACGGGCTTAAAAAGAAAATGCTTCAGCCCGAGGAACAGAATCAGCGTATTGCACAGCGTAAAGAGAATGGTGCCGAGATCAATGTAAAAAAATCCGAGCTTCATGTAATATCAGCCTCTCTTATCGTATTTGCTGCTGTGCCGGATCAGGTGAACGGCTTGAGGAAGATGAGCAGCAGCGCGATAATCAGACCGTAAATGCCGGTAGACTCCGCAACGGCGCAGCCGACGAACATTGTTCTCGTAACGGCGCCGGATGCCTCCGGCTGTCTTGCGATTGCTTCACATGCCTTACCGACCGCATATCCTTCACCGATACCCGGTCCGATACCTGCGATCATTGCAAGGCCCGCACCGATTGCCGAGCCTGCCAGAATAATTGCTTCACCCATGTCCATAAGTAAATTCCTCCTTGAATAATATCCTTGAAATTGAATGGTTACGCGGCTTCATCCTCCGCAGGTCCTGCGTTGCTGATAAAGACCATTGTCAGCATGATGAAGATGAATGCCTGCATGAAATCGGAAAACAGATCAAAATAAAGCGACAGCACTGCCGGAATACCGACGGTCAGCCACGCGCCGTGCATATGCAGCATGCGGCTGGCACTTGCAAGTCCGTAGTAGACGAGTCCCATGATGATCGAGCCGCCTGCAATATTGCCGAAATGACGCAGCGCCATAGCAGTCGGGGTCGCGACCTCGCTCAGAATGTTGATCGGGAGCATCACGGGGATCGGATCGGCAAAGCCCTTCAGATAGCCGCCGATGCCGCCGTACCGGATTTTCGTCCATGTGATTATGATGAACGTAATCGCTGCCCATGTCAGCGGTACGGAGAAATCCGAGGTCACGGCACGCACGCCCAGCAGACTGATCAGGCTGCCGAAGATCGAGAAACAGAAGACCGTTGCGATATACGGCGTAAACCAGAGCCAGCGTTTGCCCATGGTGTCGCGGACGAGATTCGTAATCGCCTCGACCGCCATTTCCGCAATGACCTGCCGCTTGGATACGGCTTTGACCTTGAGATTCCTTGTCAGAAAGATGCTCACGCCCAGTATGATCGCCATGACGATCCATTCCAGCACGACCGTTTCCGTGAAGTTGATTGTCAGCCCGAAGACGTTGAAGGAACAGATCACTGCCGGACCTTCGACGCTCAGCTCTTCCGGACCGGTCAGAACCTTCGGGAGCATCATCATTGCCATGGAAGACATATAAATTATTTCTCACCTCTTTTTTGACCGGATGAACCGGCTCCTTGGAGAAGTGCGCCTGCGGTATAGATCAGGCGCGGATACAGCATCGGGACCGCAACAGCGACCGGCGAGATGTATTTGCGCAGAATGACCGCCGCGCCGAATGCCGCACCGAATACGCCGAGGCGCATCGCGTAGTACAGCAGATACCGCCGCTGACTGGTCACACCGCTGCGCTTTGCATCGGCTGCCATGCGCTCCACGCTGATTTTCAGCAGCAGAAGCGTTGTCAGCAATACCGCCGTACCCAGCAGCAGTCCGAGCGCAAAGGAAAGCGATGCGCCGCAGACGATCACGCTGATGAGATACGCTGCAATATCCAGAAAAACGGCGCGCTTCAAGATGCTGCGAATCTCCCCCAGCAGGATATCCCCCCGCATCGGAACGCCCCCTTCCGGATTCTCTCACAGTATACCGTAAATCCGCAGAAAATGCAACAAAAAGCCGTGTATTTCACGGATTGCAGCGCCGCATGATAATACGCGGCGTATACACAAAAACAGCCCTATCAGATTCTGATAAGGCGCCCCGTTGCATTGCGTATACTATTATAGCACAAAACACGAATTTTGTCAAGCAATCCGCTGCACCGGACGAAAAGAAAGGTAAAACAGACAATTATGCATTGACAATCCATAGAGAATCCGGTATAATGTATACAGATTGTAGCAGGAGCACAAAGCGAGCCGCTCCTGCGTGAATGGAGAATGTTATGCGAAAACGTGTGGGGACGCTTTGCATTTCGATGACACTCCTGCTCTGTACCGCCGGCTGCGGCAGCAATCCGGATGCTGCGCCGGAACGCACAATCCGTTTTTCATGGTGGGGCGGTGAATCACGGCATCAGGCGACCGCGGAAGCAGTGCGCGCATTTGAAGCACAGCATCCGGATATCCGCGTGCAGACCGAATACGGTGCCTGGAACGGCTGGGAGGAGGCTGCTGCCGCTGCGCTCTATGCCGGTACCGAGCCGGATGTCATGCAGATCAATCAGAACTGGCTCCGCGACTATCAGTCCGACGGGAGCGGCTTTCTCGATCTCAATGCCTACAGCAGCATCATCGACCTCTCACAGTACGATCCGGCAGTGCTGGAAATGTGCACAGAGGACGGCGCACTGCGCTGCATTCCGATCAGCGAGACCGGCAGGGTCTTTTTCTGGAATGAAACGACCTTTGCCGCAGCCGGAATACCGGTTCCGGATTCCTTCGCATCGCTCTGCAAGGCAGGCAGCATCTTTCAGGAAACGCTCGGGGATTCATATTATCCGCTGGCGCTCGGCTGGTATGACCGGATGCTGTTCACGGTCTACCTTCTGCAATGCAGATACGGGCGCGACTGGGTCACGAACGGTGCGCTGCAATATTCCGAGGCGGAGATTGCATCTGCGCTGGAGACGGTCGATATGCTCGAAAAAACGCATGTCATTCCGCCGCTGAAGCAGATCACGGGCGGCGGCGCGGACAGCTTTGACAAGGACGAAAACTGGATCACCGGCAGATATGCCGGCATCTATGAATGGGATTCCTCCGCCGGCAAATTCATTGATTCGCTCGAAGAAGGTCAGACGCTTGCCGTCGGGGCATACTTCACCGATATCGGACAGTATCACGGCGGATTTTCCAAAATCGCACAGAGCTTTGCAATTTCAAAGCATACTGCCGATCCGGCAGCCTGCGCGGAGCTGATCTCATTTCTGGTCAGCGATGCGGAAGCCGTCCGGCTGCTCGGCACCGAGCGCGGCATTCCGCTGAATCAGAAGGCATATGATATCTGCGATACTGCGGGATTGTTGGGGGACATCTCCGCAGCAGCAAGCCGCCGGATGCACGACTGGGTCGGTTTCCGGATTGATCCGGATTTTGAACGTGCCGCGCTCAAGGGCACGGGCGGTGTATACGAGGATGTATTCACCGGACTGAGCTATGGTGATTATTCGGTTTCCCAAGCGGCAGAACGGCTTTATACCGGAATTCAGGCTGCCCTTGCCGGAGAACAACCATGACAGAGCATTTTTTTCATGAATATCTAAAAGGCTATCAGCCCTTCAAAGCCTACTGGAATTATGAGGACGGCTGTGTGCTGCTCGGCTGTATCCGGATGTACAAGGCGACCGGCGATGAAGCGTATGCCGAATTTGTCCTGAATTATCTTTCCGAACGGATTATGCCCGACGGCAGCATCCCGAGCTATCCGGTACAGCAGTATGCGCTGGACAGCTTTCATTGCAGCAAGGCGCTGTATTTTGCTGCCGATCAGACCGAAGAGCCGCGCTATGAGCGTGCGATCCGCTGGCAGGCTGCGCAGATATCGCAGCATCCGCGGACAAAAAGCGGCATGATCTGGCACAAAGGCATTTATCCGCATCAGGTCTGGATCGACGGAGTGTATATGGCTGCGCCGTTTTATGCAGAATATGCAAACCGCACGGGTCAGGATGATATTTACAGTGAGATCGGAAACTGGTTTACGTTTCTGCGCGATCATCTGCGCGATCCCGAAACAGGGCTCTATTATCACGCGCTCGACGAGGAAAAAGCACAGCCTTGGGCTGACTCCGAAACCGGTCTTTCGGCATCCTTCTGGCTGCGCGGCGAGGGCTGGTTTCTCATGGCGCTGACCGATACGCTGGCACGGCTGCCGGAAACGCAGTCCGCGCTGCATCATTTGCTTGCGGAGATGCTGCGCAGCGCCGCAGAATCACTGATGCGGTACCGAAGCACGGGCGGACTGTTCTGTCAGGTGATTGACAAGCCTGCGCTGTCCGGAAACTATACCGAAACCTCCGGCAGTCTCATGGCTGCCTATGCGCTGATGCGCGGCGCGGCGCTGCATGTGCTGCCTGCTGCGATGTATGACACCGGCGCCGAGATTCTGCGCAATATCAAGATGCAAAAGCTCCGCCGGAGCAGTGACGGCATCCTGCTGACCGATATCTGCGGCGCGGCAGGGCTCGGCGGTCCGAACGGCAGAGACGGCAGCACCGCCTATTACCTCTCGGAAACCAGAACCGGAAACGACCCCAAGGGCGTCGGCGTTCTGATGTCGGCAGAGGCTGTCTGCATGCTGCACCGTGCCGGAGCGGACACGGACAAAATCCGCCGTCATGCATAAAATACGCGGCTTCTGCCGCCGGAGAGTGATGCTATGAAGCAATCTTCCGCAAATGCCGGCTTCATCAGACGAAACCGGCATTTTCTTTATATATTGCCGTGGATGCTCGGATTTCTGATTTTCCGTGCCTTTCCGATGCTCTATTCACTGATCTGCGGATTCACGGATTTTCATTTGTTCCGCGGCATGCACAAAACCGGTCTGATGAATTATATACAGATCATGCACGATCCGGATGTGCTGCATTCGATTGCACTGACCGTAAAATTTGCATGCATCAGCGTCCCGCTGCGGCTCTGCACGGCAATGCTGGCAGCACTGCTTCTCAATCGAATGATCCGCGGCATCCGTCTTTTCCGCACGCTCTATTATCTGCCGTCCATTCTGGGCGGCTCGGTCGCAGCGGCTGTCCTCTGGAAGGCGATGTTCCGCGATCACGGTACGGTCAATGCAATTTTGACGGCGCTGCATCTCCCTGCGGTGACATGGCTTGCCGATTCGCGCGCGGCGCTCTGGGTGATTATCCTGCTGCGCGTCTGGGAATTCGGTGCGCCGATGCTGATGTTTCTCGCAGCGTTGCAGCAGATTCCGAATGACCTGACCGACGCCGCAAAGCTCGACGGTGCAGGTGCAGTACGATGCTTTTTCCGTGTCCGGCTGCCGATGATCTCCTCTGTCGTGTTCTATAATCTGATGCTCGGATTCTGCACGGCATTGCAGGAATTCAATGCGCCGTTTGTCATTACGGGCGGCGGTCCGCGCGGCGCAACAACGCTCTTTTCGCTGCTGCTTTACCGCAGCGCCTTCACCGAGAATCAAATGGGGTATGCCTGTGCGCTGGCGTGGGTGCTGTTTCTGCTCTCTGCTGCATTCAGCGCGGCATTCCTGCTTTTGCGGCGGAAACTCGTCTACGATCCGGATGAGGGAGGTGCCGCATGAGGAAATCAGCTAAACCGGCGCTTCTGCGCTATATTCTCCTGACCGTCGGCGCGTGTATCATGATTTATCCGCTGCTCTGGCTGCTCGGCGCAACATTTCGCAGCAACAGCGAGATTTTCGCATCCGCCGGAATCCTGCCGCTGCATCCGGTCACAGAGGGCTGGCAGCGCGCATTTACATCCTACGGCGGACAGATCAGCCTGCTCAAAGCACTGCGCAATACCTATTTGATTGCGGTTCCGAAGGTGCTGCTGACGCTGCTGTCCGTCACGCTGACAGCATACGGCTTTGCGCGGTTTTCCTTCGCCGGCAAAAAGCTCCTGACCGTGCTCCTCTTAGCGACGCTGTTCCTGCCGCAGACAGTGCTCTATGTGCCGCAGTTCGTGCTGTTTCATCATCTGGGCTGGATTGATTCGCCGCAGTATCTTCCTTTGATCGTTCCGGCTGCGCTTGCAGGCGATACGGTGCTTGTTGTCATGCTGATTCAGTTTTTCCGCGGTATTCCGCGCACCTATGATGAAGCGGCGCGTCTGGACGGCTGCAATTCGCTGCAAACATTGCTGTATATTCTGGTGCCGCTGCTGAGACCTGTGCTGATTTCAGTCGGCGTGCTGCAATTACTCTGGACAGTCAATGATTACATGGGACCGCTGCTCTATGTCAAAACGCCGGCGCGCTATCCGCTTTCGGTGTATATCAAGCTCTCTATGGATGCGGATACCGGTTTTGCATGGAACCGTGTACTCGCGGTCTGCTGCATTGCGATGCTGCCGCAGATTCTGGTATATTTCATCGCACAGCGCTTCATGACGCCCGAAACCGGCGGCATTAAGGAATAAACGAATGCAATCCCGAAACAAAAAGAATCAGCCGTGATACGGAACGCAATCCGCATCACGGCTTTCTGTTTACTGTTTGCTGATAATCTTTTTCCAGTCAGGCTTCAAGCCGACGAACTGCTGCGTATAATACTGCAAAATAAACGCTGCATCCTCCAGTGAGGTCTCGCCGTTGCCGTCCACATCCATGACTGTGCGCTGCACTTCGGAGATGCCGTCATTCTGATTGCCGGTCAGCCGGACAACATAGGAATTGAGCGCGATCTCCGCGTCCACAACATCCACGATGCCGTTTGCATCGCCGTCGCCGCGCAGATACAGCGGAATCTGACCGGTGATGCTGTTCTTTTCAAGATATTCCTTCACCGCAGCATCGCTGCCCTGATAGCGGAAGCTGACGTTTCCGGTGCCGTATGGCTCAGACTTCGGCATCCCGTCCGCAGCCGGCACACAATCCTTTGTAATATCGAGCCACGAGACCATACCGTTATCCGAAATATTCGCAGATACGGTAAAATCCTTCATCGAAAGACCCGTTTCATCACTCAGCCATGCGGTACGCTTCGGCGTGATATCGACAAAATTGCATTTGCGTGTTTTCGGCTGCTCTTTCTTCTGAAATACAACCGCAATATTCTGATTTGAGCGGATATCGTTCAGCAGAATTTCGCCCGCGCTGTCCGGCTTCATCTCCTTGCCGTTGACAAAGACCGATGCGAGCTGCCAGCCCTGATCTGCCTTGATTTTCAGCGTCAGCTTTCCGCCCTCTTCGACCTTGCTCTCGCCGGACGGCGTCACACTTCCGCCCTCGCTGACCGATACGGAAACCTGATAGCCGACGAGCTTTGCGACCTCCGTCGTCCGCTTTTCGCCGCAGTTTGCGCAGACGCACTGCTGCTCACCTGCTGCATCCAGCGTCGGCTGCTTCGTGATCTTCCAGTCGCCCCAGCTGTGACCGGTTGCCGGAATACGCTCCGACTCCTCTTTGCCGCAGACTGCGCATGTTTTGACCTTTTCGCCTTCCTTTTCACAGGTTGCAGCCGTCTTGACCTTCCAGTCGCTCATCTGATGACCGGTCGCCGGAATCTGCTCGGACTCCGTCTTGCCGCAGACGGTGCATGTCCGGATTTTCTCGCCGTCCTTTTCACAGGTCGCAGCAGTTTTTGTTTTCCAGTCGCCCATTTTGTGACCGGTCGGCTGAATCGGCTGTGTTTCGGTTTCGCCGCAGACTGAACAGGTGCGGACCGACTGACCCTCGGTCTCACAGCCCGCCTTGACCTTGACAGTCCAGTCTGACCAGCTGTGCGTATGCTCCGCAGCCTCGCCTGCCACACGGAACGGGAAACCGCCTGCCTCAGCATATTTCTGCGCAACGCCGTCCTTTTTGCCGATGATCTGAACCTTTTTCGTCGCACCTGTATAATAATAATTCAGATTTGTTCCGGCACGGGACACGGAATCATACACAATGCCGAATGCATTGGTACCGATTTCCGTCACGGAATCCGGTATCTCGACCTCAGAAAAGCAGCTGCAATTAAATGCCTCGCTTCCGATTGTTTTCAGGCTCTTGCCGAGCTTCACGGTCTTGGCATTGTTGCCCTTGAAGGCTTCACTGCCGATTGTTGTGACAGAATCCGGAATCGTAATGGATTTCAGGCGGACACAGGTGAAAAACGCCTGCTCCCCGATTTCTTTCAGCGTGGACGGCAGTGTGACCGCCGTCAGGGAGGAACAGTTCCGGAATGCGCCCTTGGAAATGGTCTGTAAGCCGTCAGCAAACTGAATGTCGGAAAGAGCCGGACAGTCCGCACAGAATGAAACCGGAATCGTTTTCAGCGATTTGCCGAAGGTAATCGACTTCAATGTCGAGTGCCCGACAAACATGCTGGAAAGCATTTCCGTGATCCCGTCGCCGACAACAACCGATGTGATCTGACTGTTGTATGAACCCCAAGCATAAATCGAAACCGCACCGTTTCCGTTGAGCTTCAGGACGCCGTTGCTGAACTCCCATGTCGTACTGCTGCCGCAGCTTCCGCCGGCAGCCGATACCGGCACCGCGCACGGCATCACAATGCCTGCTGCAAGACAAATACACAGCAGCAGATGCAGCAGTCTGCTCCCGATTCCCGTTTTTCGCTTCTTCAAAAAATCATCTCCCTATCGAAATCAATGCATAGCATTTATAATATTATACCATTTTACCGGAACAAAGTCAATCACCGGTACGATAATTGTACGATTTTGCTGTTTTACAGGATTGCTTTTGTGTGCATTGCCGAATACACGTTCACTTTGCCGGCAGTGCCCGCAAGTTCTCAGGAAGATTGTGTTCCGCATCATTCCTGATGCACTTTCTCCCGCCTCCGTTCTGCTTCCTGTTTTTATATGCACGATAAGCCTTGCATTTATGAAAATAATGTGCTATAAGCGGGCAGCGCCCGCCTGCATTGATCGAAAGTTCTCAGGCAGAAAACATGCATCATAAAAAATGCTTCTCTCAACTTGCTTTTTGCTAGATTATATGCTATAATATATGTGTATGTCTAATTCACAAACAGAAAGGCGATCTTCAGATCTATGAAAAAACTCGGGCTTGATATCGGCTCCACAACAATCAAATGCGTGGTGCTGGGCGAACAGGATGAAATTATTTTTTCTTCCTATGAGCGGCATCTCTCCCGCATTGTCGAAATGACCGCTGCTTATCTGCGGCGGATTGCCGAACAGACCGGCGATACCGAAATGCATATCTCAATCTCCGGCTCTGCGGGCATGGGACTTGCGGAGGCGCTCGGAATCCCCTTCGCACAGGAGGTCTATTCTACCAGAGCAGCTGTCAGCAGACTCAATCCGGAAACGGATGTCGTCATCGAGCTCGGCGGCGAGGACGCAAAGATTCTCTTTCTGACCGGCGGCTTTGAGGCGCGCATGAACGGCAGCTGCGCAGGCGGCACCGGTGCATTCATTGACCAGATGGCGACGCTGATCGGCGTGACGCCTGCCGAACTGAACCGCCTTGCCGATCAGGCGGATAAAATCTATACAATCGCCTCACGCTGCGGTGTCTTCGCCAAATCGGATATCCAGCCGCTGCTCAATCAGGGCGCAGGCTTTCCGAATATCTCCGCAAGTATTTTGAAAGCGGTCGTCAATCAGACCGTCGGCGGACTCGCACAGGGCAGAGAAATCGCCGGAAACGTGCTCTATCTCGGCGGCCCGCTCACCTATCTTGACAATCTCCGCAAGAGCTTCGATGAAGCACTGAAGCTCACCGGTGTTTCGCCCGAAAACGGTCTCTATTATGTTGCATACGGCGCAGCGCTCCAGTGCGACAGCCGCACCTTCCCGCTGACAGAGCTTGCCGAGCGCGCCGAACAGTATTCCGCCAAAGGCAGCTATATCACAACGCCGCCGCTCTTTGCTTCGCAGGAGGAATATGACGCATTCTGCGCGCGGCATCATGCAAATTCCGCACATATTCAGTATATCAAACAGCCGCAGGGAGAAATGTTCCTCGGCATAGACGCCGGCTCGACGACAATCAAAGCTGTTGTCACCGATGCAGACGGCAATATTCTCGATACGATGTATCAGTCGAACCACGGCAATCCGGTTCCGGCGGTCCGCGATTATCTCACACATATCTATGAAGCATATCCCGATATCCGGTTTGCAGGCTCTGCCGTCACCGGCTACGGCGAGGATATCATCAAGGAGGCATTCGGCATCGACTGCGGCATCGTCGAAACAATCGCGCATTATACCGCAGCACAGAAATTCCGTCCCGACGTCGATTTTATCATTGACATCGGCGGACAGGATATCAAATGCTTCCGCATCCACAATCATGCAATCGACAATATTTTCCTGAACGAAGCATGCTCATCAGGCTGTGGCTCCTTCCTGCAAACCTTTGCGGAGGCAATGAACTACAGCATCGCGGATTTTGCAAAGCTCGGACTGTTTGCTAAGCATCCGGTTGATCTCGGCTCGCGCTGCACCGTCTTCATGAACAGCTCCGTCAAGCAGGCGCAGAAGGACGGCGCAACGGTTGAAAACATCTCCGCCGGTCTGTCGATGAGCGTTGTGAAGAATGCGCTTTACAAGGTCATCCGCTGTGCAAGTGCCTCGGAGCTCGGTCAGCATATCGTCGTGCAGGGCGGAACCTTCCTCAATGATGCCGTACTGCGTGCATTTGAAATCGAGCTGAAACAGGATGTCATCCGTCCGGAAATATCGGGTGTCATGGGCGCATACGGTGCCGCACTCTATGCCGCGCAGCATACGCACGGTCAGAGCCGCCTGCTCAGTGCCGATGCACTGAAAAACTTTACGCATACCGTCAAAACGATCACCTGCAAGGGCTGCGCAAATCACTGTCAGCTGACAGTCAATTCCTTCGGCGGCGCTCATACCTATATTGCCGGAAACCGCTGCGACAAGCCGCTCGGCAATCACGCGGCGAAAACCGCCTATAACCTCTATGAGGTCAAGCGGCAGCTTTTGCAGAAGTACCGCAGCAATACAATCACAGAGGGTCAGAAAACAATCGGCATTCCGCTCGCGCTGAATCTCTACGAGCTGCTGCCCTTCTGGCACACGCTGCTGACAAAGCTCGGCTTCAATGTCATTGTCTCGCCGGATTCGACGCGCAAGCTCTATCTTTCCGGTCAGCATACGATCCCCTCGGATACAATCTGCTTTCCGGCAAAGCTGCTGCACGGTCATATCGAAGCATTGCTCGCGCAGAAGCCCGATGCGATATTCTATCCCTGCATGAGCTACAATGTCGATGAGGGCGCGGGCGACAATCACTATAACTGTCCGGTCGTTGCATATTATCCGGAGGTCGCAAAAATCAATATCAAGGCGCTCCGCGATACCGAATATATCCATGAATTTGTCGGCATCCACAACCGGAAGGCATTTCCGGCAAAATTCCGCGAGATCATGCATGCGCACGGCTTTACCGCTCTGACGCAGAAGCAGATCAAGGCGGCAGCAGATGCCGCATATGCGGAATATGAACGCCATATGGCGGCTGTCCGCAGCAAGGCGACGGAGTTCCTCGAGATTGCGCGCATGAAGCATATGCCGGTCATTGTACTCGCAGGCAGACCGTATCATATCGACCCAGAGGTCAATCATGCGCTGGATCAGCTCATCTGCGGACTCGGCGCCGTAATCGTCAGCGAGGACGGCATCAGCAGTCTCATGGAGCCGTTCCGCACGACCGTTCTCAATCAGTGGACCTATCACGCAAGACTGTATCTTGCGGCAAAATATGTTGCCGAAGCGCTGCCCGAGGAGCAGATCAATCTCGTGCAGTTCGTCTCCTTCGGCTGCGGCGTCGATGCCGTCACGACCGATGAGGTACGTGCAATCCTCGAAAAAGCAGGAAAGATTTATACGCAGCTCAAAATCGACGAGGTGACCAATACCGGTGCCGCAAAAATCCGTCTGCGCAGTCTGTTTGCTGCTGCGGGACTGAATGAATCTGCAAGGAAGTGAAACTTTGGCAACCAATGAGCTTTATCCCGAATTTACGCCGGAGATGAAAAAAACGCATACCATTCTGATACCGAATGCGCTGCCCGTGCATTTCAGCCTTATGGGCTCCGTATTCCGCGATGCCGGATACAATGTTGCGTTTCTCGATTATTCCGGTCAGAAGGTCATTGACACAGGTCTGAAATATGTGCACAATGATGCGTGTTATCCGGCAATCGTTGTCATCGGGCAGCTGATTTATGCGCTGGAATCCGGCGACTTTGACCCGCAGAAATCCGCGCTGATGCTTTATCAGACAGGCGGCGGCTGCCGTGCCTCGAATTACGTCCATATGCTGCGCAAGGCACTGAAAAAAGCCGGACTTGCATATGTGCCGGTCGTATCGGTCAATTTCGGCGGCATTGAGAAAAACAGCGGCTTTGATATCTCTCCGCTGATGTTCCTCAAAGGACTGATTACATGGCTTTACGGCGATTTTGTGATGCTGCTGCGCAATCAGATTCTCCCCTACGAGAACAATCAGGGCGACGCAAGGGTCATTATGGAGAAATGGCGCATCTCCCTGACCGATCAGATTCGCCGGAACAAGGGGCTGCCATTCTCTGAGATCAAGCGCAATTTCCGCGCGATTGCATCCGATTTTGCCGCGATTCCGATTACCAAAGTACCGAAGCCGAAGGTCGGCATCGTCGGCGAGCTGTATGTCAAATACGCAGATTTCGGCAACGATCATCTGCCGGATTTCCTTGTGAAACAGGGCGCCGAGGTCATGGTGCCGGGCATTCTTGGCTTTGCACTTTACAGCCTCAATATCGGCAGAGAGAATTTCCGCCTCTACGGCGACCGCAAGGGCGTGAATTTCAGCCGTGCCGCCGTCCGGTATGTTGAAATGCTCGAAAAAATCATGCTCAAGGTGCTCGGAGAGTATCCGCAGTTTGAGAAGCCGATTCCGTTTCCTGCGCTGAAAAAGCTCGGCGAAAAAACGATCAGCACCGGCGTCTGCATGGGCGAGGGCTGGCTCCTGACCGCCGAAATGGCAGAGCTCATCGAAAAGGGCTACAGCAATATCGTCTGCGTACAGCCGTTCGGATGCCTGCCGAATCATATCGTCGGCAAGGGCATGATCCGCGCAATGAATGAGCAGTATCAGGAAGCCAATATCTGCGCAATCGACTATGACCCCGGCGCAACGCGCGTCAATCAGCAAAACCGCATCAAGCTGATGCTCTCCATTGCCCGCGAAAATATGGAGAAAGCATAATTTATCGTTTGCGGTGTTGTATCATGATATCTGTCCATGAAAAGGTTTTGCCCCTGACCGTTTCAAAAGCGATCAGGGGCATTGTGTTTCTATTTGTTCTTCTGATTTATGGTATGTCAACCTGCCGGATAAACCGAATTCATAATCCGGCGTGACTGTGATATGGCTGCCGTCCGTTTCAAACAGAACGGAACCGTCCAGATCAGTGCGATATACAGCACAGCCGGTCTCATGCAGCATTCGGAGCGTTTTCTCCGCCGGATGCCCGTAATCATTCAGCGCACCGCAGGAAATCGTCGCGTATTCCGGCTTGACCGCATCCAGAAATGCCGGTGTCGTGGAATGGCTGCTGCCGTGATGCCCTGCCTTCAGGACATCCGCAGAAAGCGTCAGTCCGGCATCCAGCATTGCCTGCTCCCCTGCCTCGCTCAGATCGCCGGTGAACAGAAAATGCCGCGCACCGCAGGTCACACGGCAGACCAGTGAGCAGTCATTCAGCTCCTCAAACTGTGCATTGCCCGTACTGAGAAATTCGAGCTCCGCGGCACCGAGCGGCAGAATCTCTCCGCATGCCGGCGTCCGGACGGGAATCTGCTTTTCTTCCGCAAGATCAAGGATATGCGTAAACGACCAGACCGTCGGCATCAGACCTTCCGGTATCTCCGGCAGATACAGTGCGCCGACCGGTATCTGCTCCAGCACGGCAGCAAGTCCGCCGATATGATCTGCATGCGGATGCGAATTGATGACACAGTCAAGCCGCTGTACGCCTGCCGCTTTAATCATCTGCACAACGGAAGTCCCGCGGTCGGGCTCTCCGCCGTCGATCAGGATGCTGTGCGAATCGGTGCAGAGCAATGCCGCATCCCCCTGCCCGACATCCAGTATGAACACACGCAGCGACCCCGCCGGAACAGGCGCTGTCCGCGGCTTTGTCAGGAACCAGAGCGTTCCGGCTGCCGCAGCAGTCAGTATCACAAATACAAGATACAGCGGAAGCCTTCGGCGGAACGCTTCCCATTTTGCGGCGCGCTTTTTTCTGCGGTATTTGCGCTCCAGTCTGCGAATCTGATCGGTCTGTGAAGCCATGTTTCCGCCTCCTTCCCTGTGTTATGCAAAGGCTGCTGTACCGCATCGGCACAGCAGCCCGTATCGTTTATTCGCGCTCCGAAATCGGACGGTATTCCTCCCATTCCTTGACGGCACGGTATGCCGGACGGATGATCTTGCTCGCGCCGAGCAGCTCCTCCAGACGGTGCGCAGACCAGCCTGCGATTCTGGATACAGCAAAAATCGGCGTAAACAGCTCGTTCGGCAGATTCAGCATCCGGTAGACAAGTCCGGAATAGAAATCGACATTCGCACAGACGCCCTTGTAGATTCTGCGCTCCTCCGCGATAATCTGCGGTGCAAGCCGCTCAACCATTGCATACAGCGCATATTCCTCATGACACTGCTTCTCATCGGCAAGCTGCTCCACAAAGCCGCGCAGAACCGTCGCGCGCGGGTCGCTCTTGGAATATACCGCATGACCCATACCGTAAATCAGACCGGCATGATCGAATGCATCCTTGTGCAGGAGCCGGCGGAGATACTGTCCGACCTCCTCCTCGTCCTTCCAGTCGTGCACCCGCTCCTTCATATCGTCAAACATCTGAACAACCTTGATATTCGCGCCGCCGTGCTTCGGACCCTTCAGAGAGCCGAGCGCCGCTGCCATGGTCGAATAGGTATCCGTACCGGAGGACGATACAACATGCACCGTAAAGCTCGAGTTATTGCCGCCGCCGTGCTCTGCATGCAGCACCATTGCAAGATCGAGAATCTTTGCTTCGAGCTGCGTGTATTTCTGATCACTGCGCAGCATACTCAGCAGATTTTCTGCTGCCGAAAGATTCGGGTCGGGCTGATGCAGGAAGAGACTCTGGTCATTCTTGTAATAGCGGTATGCCTGATAGCCGTAGACCGCAATCGACGGGAACTGCGCGATCAGCTGGATGCACTGACGCAGGACATTGGCGATTGACGTATCATTCGGATTGTGGTCATAGGAATACAGCGCAAGCACGCTCTTTGCCAGCGTATTCATCATATCCTCGCTCGGCGACTTCATAATGACATCGCGCGTAAAGGAAGGCGGCAGTGTGCGGCAGCTCCGCATCAGTGCGCTGAAATCCTCAAGCTCCTGCCTGTTCGGCAGCTGACCGAAGAGCAGCAGATAGACCGTCTCCTCATAGCCGAAACGGTTGTCACTGATAAATCCGTTGACAAGATCCTCGATATGATAGCCGCGGAACAGCAGCTGCCCTTCACCGAGCTTTGTCTCGCCGTTCTCCTCGGTGCCGGGGATGATCTGGCTGATATTGGTCAGTCCGGCGCAGACGCCCTTGCCGTTGATATCACGCAGACCGCGCTTGACGTCATATTTTGAATAAAACTCCGGATCAATCTGATAATTCGCTCTGCATAGCCTCGAAAGATCTTCTATTTTTGTCTGAGCCGTATAGCGATTCCATTCACCCATGTACAGACTCCTTTCTTTCTACGATGCTGCATCACATATATTGTCTGCGGCAGACACATAATGCCTGCCGCATATCCTCTGTGTAATATTACAGATAATTTATTATGTATAGTATACCATGTTTCAGACAGTTTGTCAAGACAAATCTGTTATGCGGCGTGTTTTGCAGATTTCGCAGTACAATTCATTTCAGCAGCTCCGCACGCAGAAACAGCAGGATTTTCTTTTCGCGGCGGGATACCTGTACCTGCGTCATGCCGAGCTGCGCCGCCGTCTGACACTGCGTCAGATTCTCATGATAACGCAGATGCAGCAGCCTGCGGTCACGGGCATCCAGCAGCGACAGCACCTGCTCCAGTGCCAGATGCTCCTGTATCCGGTTTTCCGGCGACGGGACGGGAATATCCGTACAGCCCTCGCCGTCATCAGTTCCGGCGGTCAGCGATGCAACCGGCTGCGCGGCACAGAGCGCCTCCGCAGTTTCCGATTCAGAGATGCCGAGTGCATCCGCAATCTGCCGGACAGTCGGTTCCGCGCCGTTCTGCTGCCGAAGCTGCTCCGCAGTACGGCTCGCACGCATCCCGAGCTCCTGCAAGCGTCGTCCGACATGAACACTGCCGCCCTCACGGAATAATCTCCGAATTTCGCCCAGAATTACCGGTACCGCATAGGTCGAAAAGCAGACGCCGCGTTCCGCATCAAACGCATTTGCCGCCTTGACAAGCCCCAGACAGCCCGCCGAATACAGCTCCTCATATTCAATGCCGCGCTCCCGAAACCGGTTTGCACAGAGATGCACCAGTCCCAGATGCGCCTCAGCCGCGACCGCCGGTTTCCTGCTCTGTTCCATGCTGCATCTTCTTTCTCATGATGACAGTCGTGCCGTGTTCCGGACGGCTCGAGACCGTCAGATGATCGGTAAAGCTCTGCATGACCGTGAAGCCGAGACCTGCGCGCTCCTCGGCAGGCGCACTCGAATACAGCGGCGTCATTGCCTGCGCGATATCCGCGATGCCGCAGCCGCGGTCTGAGATACGGATATAGATCACGCTCTCCGGCAGCAGCCGCACGGTCACGGCGATCAGCCCCGCCGCCCTGCCGCGGTAGGCATGAACGATGCTGTTCGTCACTGCCTCCGAAACCGCCGTCCGCAGATCGGCAAGGTCCTCGACTGTCGGATCAAGCTGCGCGGCAAATGCACAGATCATTGTCCGCGCAAAGCTCTCATTCTCCGAACGCGCCGGAAATGTACATTTCAGTTCATTGAGCGTATGCATGTTCGGTTTCCGTTCCTTTCTGTTCAGACGCTGTCTGCGGAAGCTCCGGCATTTCCGCGAGCTCGGGAATCTCCGGCACGGGGATCGCTGGTTTTTCCGGCACTGTTTTTTTGCGTTCCTTTCTGGTACTGCTGCGGATGACGGCAAGCCTGTCCGCACCGGAAATGCGCAGCACCTTCCGGATATGCGGCGGCGGATTGTGGATTTCCAGCGTGCCGCCGTATTCCGAGAGCAGCCGCGAGCGTCCCATAATCAGCCCGATACCGGAGCTGTCCATAAAGCTCACCTGCTTAAAATCCAGCACGACGACCGGCGGATACTGCTCGCGCACGGCAAAATCAATCGCTTCTCTGATTTCCTTTGCACGGTGATGATCGAGCTCGCCGCTTAAAAATGCGGTCAGCTTCTGCGGTTCCTGTTTCAGTTCGACCATAGCAAACCTTCCTTTCGTATGTAAGATACAGCTTTATTTTACAGCAGCCGCTGTGCGAAAGAGGTCGAACCGGCAAATGTCCGCCGCAAAATATTCCGGCGCTTGACGAAACCGCCCTTTTCGTGGTACAATAGGGATACCGAATGCATCTGTACGCAGAGGGAGTTTTTCATGGAAATCAGACATATGACACCCGATGACAGTCTTCTTGAAATCAGCAATATCTATGAACAAAGCTGGAAATATGCTTATCATAACATCATTCCGCAGTCTTTTTTTGACAGTATCCCGACCGGATGCTGGGCAGGCGGTATCTCCCGTGAAGGAATGCAGAACCTTGTGATGCTCAAAGACGACCGGATGATCGGTACGGCAAGCATCTGCAAATCAAGATGTGCGCAGTATCCGGAATACGGCGAGATCGTTTCCATATATCTTCTGCCCGACTTTATCGGACAGGGATACGGGAAACACCTGCTGCAAGCATGCACGGCAGAACTGCACAAACAAGGGTTTGACAGAATCCTGCTGTGGGTTCTGGCGAAGAATACCGGCGCACGGAGATTCTATGAGAAAAACGGATTGATCTGCTCCGGAGAATCCCGCTGCGACAATATCGGCGGAAAAGAACTGACAGAAATCATGTATACATTCATCTTTCCCGAACACTGACCGATCAGAAAGGAATCCAATCTATGAAACTGATGATCGTAGACGGAAACAGCATCCTGAACCGTGCCTATTACGGTGTCAAGCCGCTTTCCAATCATAAGGGCGTTTTTACAAATGCCATCTACGGCTTTTTCAATATTCTGCTGAAAGCAATCGACGACACCGGCGCGGAAAGCGTCGCAATCGCATTTGACCGCAGGGAAAAAACCTTCCGGCACAAGGCGGTCGCAAGCTACAAGGCAAACCGCAAGGGCATGCCCGAGGAGCTTGCCATGCAGCTGCCGCTGACACAGCAGATTCTGGAAGCCATGGGCTATCCGGTCGTGACCTGCGCGGGCTGGGAGGCGGACGACATTCTCGGAACGGTCTCCGCGGCGCTCTCCGCTGCCGGTGAGGACTGCATCCTGCTGACCGGTGACCGCGACAATCTCCAGCTCATCAATGAGCATGTTTCCGTGCGCCTTGCAACCAATAAGGAGCCGATTCTCTATGATACCGCACGCTTTGAAGCTGACTACGGCTTTCCGCCGAAGGGGCTCATCGACCTGAAAGCGCTCATGGGCGATACCTCGGATAATATCAAGGGCGTCGCAGGCATCGGCGAGAAAACCGCCATGGCACTGATTCAGGAATACGGCACAATCGAAGCGCTCTATGAAGCGCTGCCCGATGCCGCCTGCATCAAGCCCGCTGCAAAGAAAAAGCTCGAAGAAGGCATCGAGGACGCAAAGCAGAGCAAATGGCTCGCAACAATCGTCACCGATGCGCCCGTCCCGACGGACAGCGCCGCCTATGCGCGCAAGCCGCAGGATACCGCGGCACTCTCTGCACTGCTGACCGAGCTTGAACTTTATAAGCTCATGGAGCGGCTGCATATTCAGCCCTCTGCCGCCGCAGAGGCAAAGCCGGATACAACGCAGGCAGAAGTCATCCCCGCAGAAAAAGTCACAATGACACCGGAGTTGCTGGATACGCTTTGCAGCCGTACCGAACCGGTCGATTTTCTGTATCGGGATCAGATTTTGTATCTTGCATGGGAGCACTGCGTATCCTGCGTGACCGATCCGAAACAAATCTTCCGCTTTCTGACCTCGGACTGTCCGAAGCGCACCTTCGATGCAAAGCCCGTCTACCGGATGCTCATGGAACAGCATGAGACCATTCACAATCTTGTGCTGGATGATGTAATCTGCGCGTATCTGCTGAATCCTTCGACCTCGGAATATCTGATCGAACGGCTCTGCGCGGAAAATGCGCTCCCCTATCAGACCGGTCTCGAAGCCTTTGCCGATATCGCGGCACTGCCTGCACTGTCGCAGTATCTCGAACAGCAGGTCACGCAGCAGGGCATGGAACAGCTGCTCCGCGAGATTGAGCTGCCGCTGGTCGAGGTGCTTGCGGATATGGAGCATACCGGCGTCCGCGTCGATGCAGACGGTGTCCGGCAGTTCGGCGACCGTCTTGCGGAAGACATCCGCGAGCTGGAACAGCGCATCTATGAACAGGCAGGCAGGGAATT
>JAEEGL013751660.1_pt1 | contig 74777 bp, 57 predicted proteins | sample 9134231 | NCBI WGS metagenome assembly JAEEGL01 (sample SAMN16246548, study PRJNA631951) | gut metagenome | biome: gut microbiome; feature: rumen; material: fiber-attached | host: Bos | place: Iran: Karaj | collected 2018-10 | reverse complement strand
GCTTTGTCATAGATGTAGAGGAGTTGCAGTTCGTCGGCCACGATGCGGACGCGGATGATGACCCGTGCACCTCCGCTTTTTCCTCGTCCTTTAGAAGTGATGGCAAGACGAACCTTGCGGGCACCACCCTCCAGTTCCACACCCTGCATCGGGTTTTGAAGCAATGAAGCGAGAAGACTTTCGAAGTCATATTCCAGCGACTTGTGACGCTTCTTCAGTCGCTTGTAGGCTACACGGAAATCTTCGGAAATTCTGACTCTCATAATGCACGGAGTGCCGCTACGGCTTCATCTGGGGTCATGCTCGGCTCCGTCTCCACCTGTTTCATACTGCGCTTGATGATGCGAGCCAACTTGTAGGTCTCCTCCAGCTGCAGCATCCTGTTCCACCGCCGTGTGCTCATGCTGACGGTGATTCTCTTTGGGGTTCTCTCTACGATTGTGGTCATAAGGCAATCCTTTCTTTTATCGTTTTCGGTGGCAAAGATACAAATTCTTTTTCACAAACAAACCATTCCGTCCTAAATTATTATTCGTGGTTTCTCCACATTTTATATAATCATTGTGCTTTCCATCCGTATTTTTTATTCTACTGATTGATGACGTCGGAACAATACACTCGCTATGATGGGAGCTCCGACAAGAGCCGTGACGCTATTGACGGGTAGTGCTCCTTCAAAGCCAGGCATGCGGGCTACAAGGTTGCAGACAAGGGCAAGACATGCGCCTGTCAGCATCGTGGCAGGCATAAGGATGCGGTGGTCGCTGCGATGGAAGAGGGCACGGCACAAGTGTGGCACGGCCATACCGATGAACATGATGGGGCCACAATAGGCTGTGACGATAGCCACGAGGATGCCCGAACAACTGATGACCAGAAGACGGGCACGGCGAAGATTCAGACCGAGATTGCTGGCATAGGCATCGCCAAGGAGCAGGATATTCATGGTCTTACTCAACAACATGCTCAAGGGCAAGAGTCCCACCATGAGCAGGACGAAGAGCATCATCTGGTCGCCCGACACACGGGCGAAGGAGCCAAGCCCCCACACTACATAGGCTTTCACGTCCTCCTCGGCGGAGAAAAATTTGAGCACTCCGATGATGGCAGTGGCGAGGTAGCCAATCATCACACCAATGATGAGGAGGGTGACGTTGCCTTTCACCTTTTGCGACACATAAAGAATGAGTGCCATCACAGCCAAGGCCCCCACGATAGCGGCTACCGACATGGCTGCATCGCCCAAATAGCCGAGGCGGCTCAATGCCACACCGCCCAAGGAACCTGACAGCAGCACCACAAAGGCGACTCCCAACGAGGCTCCATTGGAAATGCCCAACACGGAAGGACCTGCCAGGGGATTGCGGAAGACCGTCTGCATCTGCAAACCGCTCACAGCCAATCCTGCTCCTGCCACTGTAGCAGTCAAAGCCTGAGGCACACGCGAACTCCAGACAATGTTGCGCCAGATTTCCGACACGCTCTCATCGCCAAACAGGATGCTCACGACGGCATCAACAGGTATCTTCACCGTGCCCAACAAGAGGTTGAGCACGAAGAAAATCACCATACTCAGGAACAAAAGCAGGAATTTGTAGAGGACTTTCATTTCAATCGTTGATAGTATCTTGGCTGATAGTCAGCAGGCACGAGGTCGGGATGGAAAATGGCCACCAAGTCTTCGAGCAAAAGGTCTGGACACACGGGGGTCTCCTCATAATAAGGTGTCTGCTTCATGTTGCAATAGATGACGTGCCGTTCCTTGAATGCCTTGAAGAGTTCGTTGCGGGGTTCGGAGGCTTTGAGTGCCTCATAGGAGAACTCACCCGGATAACTGTTGAGGATGCGCCAGTAGTCGGCATTGGCGGCTGTGGCATACATCTGCTCGTACTCCATCGGCACACCGCCCGTATTGTCGTCTTTCAAGATATATTCGGCTCCTGCATCGCGGAACATCTGCGCCAAGTGGTTCTTGCCACCTACGGCGAACCAGTTGCCGCCGTGCATCTCGCCGCTGAACACGGTGGGACGCTCTTTTGTCTGTGCCGCCTTCTCCGCCAGAGCAAGGTAGCGTGTCTTGATGCCCGCAAACAGGGTGTCTGCCTCCTGCTCCTTACCAATGAAAAGGGCCACATACTTCACCCACTCGGCCTGTCCCAGCGGATGTGCCTCCTTATAGCCCAAGTGAGGCACGAGCGTGATGCCGGTCTCCTTGATGGCATCGTAGCCACCACGCTTGAAGGGTGAGATGAAGATGACTTCGGGCTGGGCAGCGAGAATCAGTTCGGTGTCGAAGTTGCCCTCCATGCCTATCTTCACCATCCGTCCGTCTTCCACTCGTTGACGGATGTCTTTGTTGAAGAGGTTCTTGGTGCCTGTGATGCCTTTCACCACATCGTGGGCATCTAAGGCTGTAAAGTTGGAAAGTTGGAGCATAGTCATGACGAGCGTCCTCTCCACAGGCACCTCCACCTTCGTATAACCTTCGGGTATAGCGGCATATGCCTGGCCCTCGCCTCCGGCTTTTTGTCCTTTGGGAACCAAGGCAAAATGATAACTGACAGGCATTTTGTCCTCATCCTGCTGAGGGTCAGCCACATCGACGAGCCGAACACCATTCTCCAAAGTTCTCACGGTGAAGCCCTTGGCATAATCCAACGTCATCACCGATGCTGAATCAGCATCCGTCACATTTTGCTTTCCCGTTTGTTGCTGTCCACATGCCACCATCAGCAGGAACACTCCCAATAACACTCTCCCAGCAATCCGCATGGCTATTATCAATTATGATTGATTAAGAATGATTACTTAACTACAACTCTCCCACATCTGCCAACCCGTTCATCACCACATAGATAATGATGTCGGCCAACGACCGCGCATGAAGTTTCTCCATGATGTTCTTGCGATGCGTGATGACCGTCGTGACACTGATGTTCAATCGGTCTGCTATCTCCTTGTTGATGAGTCCCTTGGCCAGAAAAATGGCCACTTCGATCTCGCGAGAGGAGAGCACTCCCTCATGCGACGACTCCATCCGCCCCCCGTGAGGAGGCATACCGTGCGGATGTCCTCGCCGATGCACGGCCAAGAGTGCCTTCACCAACTCCTTTTCCGTCTGACACACGTTCAGGGTCGGCACACCCGCCACCTGCAAATCACCATTCACCAGCACAATGGCACGCCGCTTCCCCTCGCGGAAGAAGACTGCATGCTCAAAGTAGATGCGCGATGCCACAAAATAGTGCACAAACTGCCCGTTGTCGGCAGCCTGCAACTCGTCGAACGAGATGAAGACACGCACCTCCACCCCTGGAATCATATCCGTCAATATCGGCTGCAATCCCAAAGCGGTCAAGATATTCGTATCAATGATGGCTATTTCGAAATGTGGCATCATAAGTTTTCTTTGTGCAAAGGTAGGGAAAAAATGAAGAATTGAAGAATTGAAGAGTTGAAAAATTGAAGAAAAGGCGAGAAAAATACACCACAGAACAACTTCCTCCCCTCAATTTTCCAGTTTTTCAATTCTTTATATCTACCTTTGCATCATGTTCACCACCACCCTACTCAACTGGTTTGCCCTCAACGGGCGCGACCTCCCTTGGCGACACACAAGGGACCCGTATGCCATTTGGCTCAGCGAAATCATCCTGCAACAGACACGTATTCAGCAGGGTATGGACTATTGGCTGCGTTTCATGCAGCGATGGCCGAAGGTGGAGGACTTGGCTGCAGCGACAGAGGATGAAGTGCTGCGCATGTGGCAAGGATTGGGCTATTACAGCCGCGCCCGTAACCTGCACACAGCGGCTCAGCAGATAGTGGCGCAAGGCGGTTTCCCCACCACGCTTGAAGGCATCAAACAACTGAAGGGCGCGGGCGACTACACCGCTGCCGCCATCGGTTCGATTGCGTTCGGCTTGCCCGCCGCTGTGGTCGACGGAAATGTGTATCGGGTGCTGGCACGTCATTATGGCATCGACACACCTATCAACACCACACAGGGCAAGAAACTCTTCACCGAGTTGGCACAATCGCTCTTGCCTGAGGACAAGCCTGCCGAATTCAACCAAGCCATGATGGACTTTGGAGCCATCCAATGCACCCCCACCTCGCCCAAGTGTGTGGTGTGCCCCTTGCAGGAGAGTTGCGAGGCGCTACGCACAGGACGTATCGGTGAACTGCCCGTGAAGGAAAAGAAACTGAAGATTCTGACAGTTCACCTCACCTATATTTATATAAGATGTGGAGGAAAGACCGCCATACGGAAACGACCGGCAGGCGGCATTTGGCAAGGATTGTGGGAACCACTTTTGACGGATGACCCCACTCCACTCTCCCATGCCATCCTTCTTGCCAAGAACGTCAAGCACGTCCTCACCCACCGCATCCTCATCGCTGACTTCTACCTGTTGGAAACGGACACACCTCCCACCCTCCCCAAAGAATACATCTGGGTGAACGAGGCTGACCTTGACCGATATGCTGTGCCACGACTGGTGGAAATTCTTCTCACTTCGCTTCCCACTTCCGACTAACTTCCACTGCCGCAAGGCTGACACTTCCACATCCTCAAAAGAGACACTTCCACTGCCTCAAAATCGGTGTGACTCAGACCGGGGGTGGCGGTGTGACTCAGACCGGGGGTGTCGGTGTGACTCACACCGATTTCGAGGATGTGGGCTTACCCCTCCGGAGGTAATGGCGCAGAGGAAACAGAGGTAACGTCGAATACCCATTGACGGCAGTGAAATCCTCACAAATAAGGATTGTGGGATAGAGAGAAAAGCCGTACCTTTGCAGCGTTTTTCATACCTTTCAGGTAAAGCTCAGATTTCAGGAATGAATTTTTCGGGACTCATCATCGCTGTAACCACTTTTTTCGTGATAGGTGTTTTTCACCCTATCGTCATCAAGTCGGAGTACTACCTCGGTACACGTTGCTGGTGGACGTTTCTCATCGCTGGCATCGCGTTCATTGTGGCATCCCTCTTCACAACCAATGACATTCTCAGCCCCATCCTTGGTGTGGTGGGTTGTTCGTGTCTGTGGAGTATTCTGGAATTGTTTGAACAGAAGAAGCGTGTGGAAAGGGGATGGTTCCCTATGAATCCCAAACGGAAAGATGAATATTCTTGTAAAAATGAAAGAATGAGGGAATGAAAGAAGTTATCAACGATACTCTGTCAATGGAAAAGACATCAGCATAACATCCGGCTTTTAACTCCTTAACTCCTAAAAAGACAAATTGAAAACTTTAATAAATAACACAAACAATGAAAGCAATTAAAATCTTAGCAATGATGCTAGTTGCGCTAGTCGGTATGACAGCATGCAGCAGCGATGACGACGAGACAAAAAAACTCATTATTGACCCAGTGGAGGATCTTCAGGGCTATATCTTCGTCTCTTCAGGGTTCTTCACCAATGCTTACTATGGTGATGCTGCCACTTTGGACATCAAAAACGAGAAAGACCAGTGGGTGGTGAAGTTCCATGACCCACAGTGGGGTGAAGGTGTCTTTGAGAATGTGGTGATTGACGAGAAAGGTCATACTGTCTCTGGCACTGGTACCGTCAGCATGACTGATATCCACAGCGGCAAAGCCAACACCTATGATGCAACCATCAGCGGTGATGTGACAAACCCTGTCATCACTGTACAGCTCGGTAAGATGGGCGTCACCACCATCTCGTTCTTTGCCGGTGAAGCATCAAAGGCGTGCCAGTTGAACGGCAACTATGCTGGCACCAACTCTGTGAAGGTGGGTGACACCTATGGTCCTTATGATGCAGACGCCACTTGCAAGGTGACTCCTAATCCTGACGGCACACTCAATGTGACAATTCCGGAGCACATGCTCATGGAAACTGCCATCGGCAACCTGACTTTGGGTAAGGTGACCATCGAAGGTCTGTATTTCGACGAGGCAAACAACCGCTTCTATAGGGAATACGGCAAACTGGACAAGGAACTGAAGATGCATTTCAAGGCAGAAGGCGACAGAATGAATCTGGATGACGACTATGCATTCACTGAAAGCAGCGAGATTGAGGTGAAGGCTACAGAAGGTGGCATCCAAATCATCAACCGCTATCAATTGGGCAGAATGCCTTTCCCAATTGTTGCCACATTTGAAGGAACTATCCCAAGTGCGAAATAAGTTTATCTATCTGATCTTAGGTAGCGTACTGTTCGTTTCATGCCATGGCATGTTTGAGGAGCTATACGACACCCCAACCGAAAGCATCAACATCAGAGAAGGACAGCTCTATGTCGATGCTTCCAGTTGGCTTCACTGGTATTATCTCGATTTCAACACCGCCAACCGAAACTTCGCAGAAGGAGGAACCTCCAGTGCCTTTGTGCGCTATGAGATACCAACGGAAGCACTGAATCATTCGGCAAATCCGACATCCACAACGAGTTGCGCAGGCATCTACACTTATTGGTACGATGTGTTCGGAACAGGCCTCTCTAACCATGAGTTCCGTAGTTTCACCCCCACGACCTCCCAACCCGAGCCTGCATCATGGCATATTGCTGTACACCGCAACAACGTACGTACCAATGGGGGCGCTGTACATGAAACCTCGTACACTTCCATGAACGACTTGCCCGAAAGCAGTGAGGCTTTCGCTGAAGCTACCTTCACGGAGGATGTGTGGAATGAACTGGACGTGTGGACCGTGCAAGCACAAATGTTACAGGGACTTATTGGCAACCAAGGTATCAAGGTGAACCCCATCCTTTCCTCATGGCTCAAAGTGTCCATTCCTCCCGTCCCTCCAACATTCACACTTAACAACCACGTTTTCATTATCCGTATGAACGATGGCACTTATGCAGCTGTACAATTGCAGAACTATCAAAGTCCAGCGGGCACCAAATGCTGTCTGACAATCAATTACAAGTACCCCTATTAACCAGCCCACGTGCTGGGCGATTTCTTTCAGATTCATGCGACATCTTCTTATATACATGACATTGGGGATTACCATCAGTGTGTCAGCCCAGCAGCAGGATTCCACCTACTATCTAAACGACGTGGTAGTGACGGGTACGCGCACACCGAAACTGCTTAAAGACGCACCTATCCAGACCCGCCTCATCACGGCTGCTGACATTGAGAAAGTAGATGCCACCAACGTAGAGGACCTTCTCCAACAAGAAATGCCTGGCGCTGAATTCTCTTACGCCATGAATCAGAAGAAGCACATGAACCTATGTGGCTTTGGCGGTCAGGGACTCCTTTTCTTAGTTGATGGCGAACGTCTGGCAGGCGAAACCATGGACGATGTAGACTTCACCCGTCTGAACATGGCAAACGTGGAACGCATTGAGATTGTGAGAGGTGCTGCCAGCGCGCTATACGGGAGCAATGCCGGAGGGGGTGTCATCAACATCATCACGAAAGAGCAGACAACACCATGGACGCTCCATCTGAACGGACGACTGGCACGACACAATGAGCGACGTTATGGTGGTGCCTATGGCGTAAGGGGAAAGTGGCTTCAAAACACGCTGAACGTGAATCACACCTCTACCGACAACTTCAATGTACATAATGCCAAGAATCCTTCCACTCAAGTGGTGGCAACCGTATATGGTGACCGCACATGGAACATCAAGGACAGGCTTGTCTTCACCCCCACCGAGAAACTGAAACTGGTTGGACGTGCAGGTTTTTTCTACCGGGAACTGACCCGCACTGCCGACGCACCCGAACGATACAGGGACTTCAATGCGGGATTGAGAGGATTTTGGGACATCTGCAAGAGCGACAACCTCGAACTTTCCTACTCGTTCGACCAGTACGACAAGTCCGATTACTATAAGATTCCTCATCTTGACGTGCGAGACTACAGTAATGTACAAAACACTTTCAGGGGTGTGTATAACCACCACGATTGGGACACGGGGAACATCCTAACTATCGGCACAGACTTCATGCACGACTACTTGATGAACAAGAACATGGGTTGTTTATCGGAAAGTCAAAACACCTTTGACGCATTCATACAATATGACTGGCTCATCAACGCACAATGGGAATTGGTGAGTGCGGTACGCTATGACTATTTCTCAGACCACAAGGGTGCCCGCTTTACACCCAAAGTGACAGCTCGTTACCAGCCCATTGACAACCTGAACCTCCGTCTCGGTTATGGCATGGGATTTCGTGCACCAGCCCTGAAAGAGAAGTACTATAACTTTGATATGGTGGGCATTTGGATTATCAGAGGAAATCCTGACCTGAAATCAGAATTGAGTCATAACTTCAACGCTTCCGCTGACTATACAACGGGACACTACAACCTCACTATTGCTGCCTACTACAACGATGTACGCAACAAGCTTGCCACGGGTGTTCCACATTACCAGTCCAACGACAATAAGCAACTTTATCTCGACTATACCAACCTCGAGAATTACGCCATCTATGGTGGAGACGTGACGGTGCAAGCACGATGGGACAACGGGCTGAGTACCCGACTCTCCTATGCCTACACGAACGAGCGATTGCCCAAAGATAAGGAAGGTCACACCATCAACAACCAGTACATCCCCGCTCGCAGGCATTCACTCACCGCAAGAGTGGACTGGGACAAACAATTCACCCGTGACTATGGACTCTTACTATCACTCAGTGGACGTTTCCTCTCAGACGTGAAAAATGTCGAGTTCATCGACTATTACGACATATCCCAAGGCACCAACACCATCCACTACCCTGCCTACACATTGTGGAAACTCTCTGTCACCCAACGCTTTGGCACCGCTTGCAGGCTCACCTGCACGGCTGACAACCTGCTCAACTACAAACCCAAGTACTATTACTTCAACAGCCCTATGACTGATGGCATCAATTTGATGCTTGGTTTGTCAGTGGATATTGACCGCCTTTTCTGAGTTGTCACAAGGCTTGAAGGCTTACCTGCATTTAATGTCCTTGAATTGCCAAGTGGATGAAGGCTCTATGAGGTCGAACTCCCTGGCATCATAAGGCAATGCAGGAAAAATGAGGGCAAAGCGCAATTTCTGGTAAGGCCAAGGGATATAGGTTCTGGCAGGATACATGGTAATGTTATCCACACTCACCAATCCCAATTTTCCGCCCTTGTCACCCCTGATGTAGGTGGCACCATCAAGATAGAGAGACGCGTTGGCACTGCCAGCCTCATACTCCATCTCAACACGTGTCTCCCTGTCAGAACATGACACCCGCACAATCTTCACTCCCTTCGCCTGCTTTTTGTTCACAAAAACAGGATTTTCACGCGTATAGCGATAGGATGAATAGTCAGCCAAGATTGTTTTGTTATTGTTCAAGATGCTGGGGCCATCGTCTTCACGTCCCCCCTTTACATAAAGGCTGTTGATTTTCCTCGTCAATGTGCGCTGGTCTGTATAACCATACTTGCAGTTCAATTTAGCGGCCTCCTCATATTTCTCCAAAGCATCCTCCCATTTCTCCTGAGACTCAAAAAACTTGGCCTCTGTCATCGCGTCCTGAAAACTCTGTTCAAATTCCACTTTCTGACGAGCCTGGATTTCCATCTCCTTCTTACGTTCTGACGACTCAATGGCAGCATTGGCTGTACCAAAAACGCCACGGATAACATCCTGAGTGTTAAAGTTCGTCCACTGTGCACAAGCAGGGAGTGCCGTCACCAACCCCAAGGCAAAAAGCAATAGATTTTTCTTTTTCATAATTATGTGAATTTGTTAACAATTTGTGTCTATCAGATTCAAAATTCGACACAAAAGTAATTATTTCGAAACGAATCACCAAAAAATCCCCAAAAAACATTGCCAATTGATAAGAAGAACCCTAGAAAACAGAAGATTTCGTACCCTTGTCAGGAAAAAAGTTTTGTGTAACTAAAAAGTAAAAACTTTGGTTTTTCCTTTGTATTGTGCGCACTTATTGGACAAAATTTCCCTTTCAGAAAAGAAAACAGGTTCTCTTTTCCTTCACTTACTCAATTTTTTCGTACCTTTGCATGTTTTTGTGCCTCAACAGGCGCAAATGTTTTGTGTGTTTATTTACATGAAACCGACTCAAAAAAAGGATATAACTTAACAACAAAGATATGAAACAATTACTTCTTGGTGACGAAGCCATTGCCTTGGGAGCAATTAACGCGGGACTCTCTGGCGTGTATGCTTATCCTGGCACTCCGTCAACCGAAATCACTGAATTTATTCAGACCAACAAAGTGGCACGTGAACGTGGCATCCACAGCCGCTGGTGCACCAACGAGAAGACAGCGATGGAGGCTGCTCTCGGAATGTCATACGCTGGCAAGCGTGCACTGGTATGTATGAAGCACGTGGGCATGAATGTGTGTGCCGACGCTTTCGTCAATAGCGCCATTACAGGTGTGAATGGTGGTCTCATCGTGTTAGCAGCCGACGACCCATCCATGCACTCTTCACAGAATGAACAAGACAGCCGTTTCTATGGCAAGTTTGCCCTCATCCCTGTGTTCGAGCCATCGAACCAGCAGGAGGCTTACGACATGGTGGCAAGCGCTTTCACATTGTCAGAAACCATGAAGGTGCCTGTACTTCTGCGCATCGTCACTCGTCTGGCACATAGCCGTGCTGCTGTGGAAGTGGGTGAACTGGGTGCTGAAAACAAACTTAACCCCAGCACAGACCAATGGGTGCTGCTGCCTGGCATCGCACGAAAGAAGTATGTGGACTTGTTAGGTAAGCAGGAGGCTTTTGAGAAAGCCAGTGAGGCTTCTGCCTTCAACCGTCTGGAGAAAGGTGGTCAGCAACGTCTCGGCATCATAGCCTGTGGCATTGGTTACAACTACGTAAAGGAGAATGTGGGTGACAATGCCAACATCTTGAAGGTGAGCCAATATCCATTGCCTGAAGAAAAGATTCAAGCATTGGCAGCAGAGAATGACGCCATTCTCGTAGTGGAAGATGGTCAGCCCGTGGTGGAAGAGCAGTTGAAGGGTCTTCTGGGTGCAGGCTACCCCATCAAGGGACGTCTCACAGGCGATCTGCCCCGTACGGGCGAGTTGACTCCTGACTGTGTGGCAAAAGCATTGGGCAAACCCGCAGGTCCCGCTTTCGACAATGCCAAGAACCTCGCAGGTCGTCCTCCTCAGCTCTGCCAAGGTTGCGGACACCGCGACGTGTATGCAGCACTGAACGAGGTGCTGGCCGAATATCCTGATTATCGTGTGTTTGGTGACATTGGCTGCTATACGCTTGGAGCACTGCCACCATTCAAGGCACTTTCATCGTGCGTTGACATGGGTGCTTCCATCACGATGGCGAAGGGTGCTGCAGATGCAGGATTGTTCCCTGCTGTGGCTATCATCGGCGACTCGACTTTCACACATAGTGGCATGACGGGTCTTTTGGACGCAGTGAACGACAAGTCAAACATCACCGTTGTCATCTCTGACAACCTGACCACAGGTATGACGGGTGGACAGGACTCAGCTGGTACCAACAAGTTCGAAGCCATCTGCCTGGGACTTGGCGTGGAGCCAGAACACGTGCGTGTAGTCGTTCCACTTCCTAAAAACATGCCTGAAATCACCCGTATCCTGAAAGAAGAGATTGAATACAATGGAGTTTCAGTGATTATCCCACGTCGTGAGTGTATCCAGACGGCTGCACGTCACGCAAGAGAACGTCAAAAAGCAAAGGAGGCAAACAAATGAAAAAAGATATCATCCTGTGCGGTGTGGGTGGACAAGGCATCCTCTCCATCGCCACTATCATCGGAGAAGCAGCCACGGAGGCTGGTATCAACTTGAAACAAGCAGAGGTGCATGGAATGAGCCAACGTGGCGGTGACGTGCAGTCTAACCTCCGACTCTCCACAGAAAACATTTACAGTGACCTTATTCCACAGGGTGGCGCTGATGTGGTCATCAGCATGGAGCCCATGGAATCCCTTCGCTATCTGCCCTACCTCGCCAAGACGGGTACCATCGTGACCAGCAGCAAGCCTTTTGTCAACATTCCCAACTATCCTGACGAAACGGCACTCATGGCAGAACTTGACAGTATGCCTTCTGTCGTGAAACTCGACATCGAAAGTGTGGCGAAGGACGCAGGCAATGTGCGTGGTGCCAATATGGTGCTCCTCGGTATGGCTGCCCCCTTCATTGAGATTCTCACTGTAGAACAACTCCGCAAAGCCATCTCCGTCATCTTTGCCCGTAAGGGTGAAGCCATAGTCGAAGCCAACCTAAAAGCTTTCGACATGGGTGTGGAGGCAAGTAAAAAATAACAATCAAACACAATTACAAACATGATTCACAATCCTGAAATGGAATGCATGGACAGAGAGTCTATGCGCAAATTGCAATCAGAACGTCTGATTAAAACTGTAAAAACATGCTACGAGAAGGTTCCCTTCTATAAGAAGAAGATGGATCATATGGGTGTCAAGCCCGAAGATATCCGCAGCATAGATGATATCTACAAGTTGCCTTTCACCACCAAGCATGACTTGCGCGATGAATATCCATTCGGTCTACAGGCTGTTCCCCAAAGTGAGATCCGCCGTATACATGCTTCATCTGGTACAACTGGCAAGCCTGTTGTGGGCACCTATACCGAGAACGACCTGAAGATGTGGGCAGAGTGTGTAGCACGCGTGATGGCAGTTGGCGATGTAGGTCCTGGTGATGTTGTACAAGTAGCATACGGATACGGACTCTTCACTGGTGGTCTTGGCGCACACGATGGAGCTGCAGTACGTGGAGCCATTCAGTTGCCCACCTCAGCAGGTAACTCCGCCAAGCAGATCATGCTGATGAAAGACTTTGGTACAACAGCTCTTTGCTGTACCCCTTCATATGCCCTGCATCTGGCAGAAGTAATCGAACAAAATCCAGACATCAACGCAGAAGACCTGAAGTTAAGAGTCGGTTTCTTCGGAGCAGAACCTTGGACATGGGGTATCCGCCGCGAATTGGAGAAGAAACTGCACATCAAGGCTATTGACATCTATGGACTGACTGAGATGTGTGGTCCTGGTGTAGGTGGTGAATGCCAATTCCAGAACGGCACCCACGTGGCAGAAGACATGTTCTATCCAGAAATCATCAACCCTGAAACACTGGAGCCTGTGGCACCAGGCGAAGAAGGCGAGTTGGTATTCACTTCCTTGTGCAAGGAAGCTATGCCAATCCTCCGCTATCGTACTCGTGACCTCACACACCTCATCTATGAGCCTTGTGAATGTGGACGAACCACCGTCCGACTTGGAAAAATCTTGGGTCGTAGCGATGATATGCTCATTATCCGTGGCGTCAACGTATTCCCATCACAGATTGAGACCATCCTGACAGAGTTCCCTGTATTCACTCCACAGTACTTCATCACGGTGGACCGCAAGAACAACGAAGACACCTTCGATCTCGATGTCGAGTTGCGTGCAGAATACTTCTCACCCAACCCTGCGAAGCAGATGCCATTCATCAAGCCACTCTACGACCGTATCGTCAGCATGGTGGGCATTAAGCCAAACATCCACATTAAGGAACCAGGCAACATCGAGCGTTCTACAGGTAAGGCAAAGCACGTACTCGATAAGAGAACACTCTTGTCAGATTGGAAGTAGGTTCTCTCGAACTCCCCAAGGGGAGGAGGGATGGAACAGAAAATCAAAGATTATATGACAAATACACCACTTGATTACCAGACCGTCACCGAGGCCATTGACAGCATGAGTCTCGGTGACTTCTCACAAGCCACCATCCGTGACATTCAATCACTCTCGAAAGTGTTGGAAGAGAAGACGGGACAGACAGTGATACACCTTGAAATGGGTGTACCAGGACTGCAACCTTCCGACATCGCATTGAAAGCAGAACAGGAGGCTCTGGATAAGGGCTGTGCCACGGTTTACCCACCGAATGGCGGCATTCCACGCATCAAGAATGCGGCTTCACGCTTCGTGAAAGCGTTTATTGATGTGGACATCGACCCACTATGCTGCATCCCGACAACTGGTTCGATGCAAGGCACTTTCGCAACCTTCACAGCTTGGCATCACGCCATGCCTGAGAAAGACACGGTGCTGTTCATCCACCCAGGTTTCCCCGTACAAACCACACAGTGCGATGTGATTGGACTGAAACACATCGGACTGGATATCCATGATTACCGTGGTGAGGCACTCATCCAAAAGTTGGAAGAAATCCTCTCAGCTGGTAATATCTGTGGCATTGTTTATTCTAATCCGAACAACCCTTCGTGGGTGTGCTTCAACGAGGAAGAGTTGAAGGGCATTGCCAATTTGGCTGACAAACACGACTGCATCATCTTGGAGGATTTGGCTTACTTTGCTATGGATTTCCGCAGAGATTTAAGTCATCCATTTGAAGCACCGTTCCAAGCGACAGTAGCAAGATACACAGACAAGTATATCTTGGCGGTTTCAGGCAGTAAAGCTTTTTCGTATGCTGGCCAGCGCATCGGCGTGGCTTGTATCAGCAACACACTCTATCACCGTGTGTATCCAGCCTTAGAAAAGAATTTCGGTGTGGGTGAGTTCGGCAACTTCTTCTGCAACCGACTGATGTACACACTCTCTAGCGGAACGACCCACAGTGTGCAGCATGCAATGGCGGCACTGATGGAAGCAGCGTGTGACGGAAGTTACAATTTCCTCGCAGACGTGAGGGAATATGGTCGCAGAGCCAAATTCATGAAGGACGTGTTGCTCGCTAATGGCTTCTACCTTGTGTATGACAACGACCTCGGTGCGCCTTTGGCAGATGGTTTCTACTTCACGGTTCAGTATCCGGGTATGACAGACCTTGAACTGACCCGAGAACTGATGTACTACGGCATCGCGGTGTTCCCACTCGACACGATGGGCTCGAATGAGCAGGGTGTGCGCATCTGCACCTCATTCTTCTCAAAGGAGCAAGAGCCTATGTTTAAGGAAAGAATAGAGATTTTTCACAAGAATCATGGATAAAGCGGAATAATCAGAAGACTTGGGTGTTCCGAGAATTCCGGAAACAAGCAACTTCAACTTTTACTAATATGAACTATCAATCACCCTACTTTCATCCTCAATACGAGACGATGTCCCGTGAGGAGATTCAGAAACTGCAACTGGAGCGACTGCAGGCAACGGTGAAGCACTGCATGAACTCTCCTTTCTACAAGCAGCGTTTTGAGGAAATCGGACTGAAGCCTGAGGATATCAAAAGCCTCGACGACATCCGCAAGATTCCTTTCACCACCAAGCAAGACTTGCGCGAAACGTATCCCTTCGGCATGGCCAGTGCACCGCTCCGCGAGTGTGTACGTCTGCACTCTTCGTCAGGCACGACGGGTAATCCGACAGTGATTCTACACACGAAGAAAGACCTTGATGAGTGGGCGAACCAAGTGGCTCGCAACCTCTGGATGGTGGGTCTTCGTCCTGACGACGTGTTCCAGAACTCTTCAGGCTACGGTATGTTCACAGGTGGTTTGGGATTCCAGTATGGTGCTGAGAAACTCGGTATGCTCACCATCCCTGCGGCAGCAGGTAATTCACTCCGTCAAATCAAGTTCATCAAAGATTTTGGCACCACTGCCATCCATGCAGTGCCTTCGTATGTGACCCGCCTGTATGAGGTGATGCAACAGGAAGGAGTTGACCCTCGCAAGGACACGAAACTGAAGGTGCTGGCCATCGGTGCTGAGCCTCACAGCGAGGAACAGCGCAAGCGCATCGAGGATATGATGGGCGTAAAGGCTTACAACTCGTTCGGCATGAGCGAGATGTGTGGTCCTGGTGTGGGGTTCGAGTGTCAGGAACAGAATGGTTTGCACTTTTGGGAAGACTACTACATCGTGGAGATTGTTGACCCAGAAACATTGGAGCCGGTACCAGAAGGAGAAATTGGCGAACTGGTGCTCACCACCCTCTGCCGTGAAGCGATGCCATTGCTCCGCTACCGAACCCGCGACCTGACCCGTGTGCTGGGTCACACTTGTCCTTGTGGTCGCAACCACATCCGTCTTGACCGCATGCGTGGACGTAGCGATGACATGATGGTGCTCCGCGGCGTGAACATCTTCCCCATTCAGATTGAGAAGATTCTCATGCAGTTCAAGGAACTTGCCAACAACTACCTCATCACCCTCACCACTGACGAGGACAACGATAACATGACCGTAGAGGTGGAACTGGAAGAACTCTTCACTGATGACTTCACACGCCTCCTCGCACTGCAAAAGGAAATCAAACGCCGTCTGAAAGACGAAATCCTCCTCACCCCACATGTGAAGCTTGTGCCAAAGGGCAGTCTGCCTGTTAGTGAAGGCAAAGCCGTGAGAGTGGTAGATAAGAGAAAAGTATATCAATAAAAAAGAAGCATCATGACTATCAAGCAACTATCCATCTTCATCGAGAACAAAGGAGGTACACTGATTAAGGTTCTCGACCTGCTAAGCAAAGCTGGCATACAGATTATCGCCTCCACCGTAGCCGACACGAAAGACTACGGAATTTATCGTGTGCTAACCAATAACTCTGCACAAGCATACATCATCTTGAAAGAGGCGGGCATCAACGTGCAGCTCTCCGACGTGTTTGCCCTCAGCATCGACGACCAGCCGGGCCGTGCAGCCGACGCCATCAAGGAATTCTCTGCTGCTGGAGTCAACATCCTCTACCTCTACTCTTTCCTTTGGCAGAATAAGGGTGTGCTCGCGTTCCGCACTGACCAAAGCGAGAAGGCGAAGGAGACCATCATGCTGAACAAACTGTCATTCATGACAGAGGTTGACTTCCAGTAAACGGTCAGGCGCTTCTATCCCAACCAAGAAAACACCTTGGTCACAGATTCAAATGGGACATTGGAAACAAAAAAGGGGGCTCTGCGTGAAAGCAGAGCCCCCTTTTTGTTTAGTGCGTTATTTCCCCTCAAGTTGTGCCTCCACCTGCTTGTAGGCATCGCTCGTCTTGTCCATCACAACAATCTTGGCCAAACGAGCCCACTGGGCTGCATTTTCACCCTTGACACTCATGTAGATGCTGACGCGGAACGTCTTGCCTTCTTTGATGGGATAGTCACTGAAGCTAATGTTGCGGCCAACACCGATGGCATTGCCGTCCGCATCAAAAGCCACTGGATAGTAGTTGATTACCATGGTTTCATTCGAAGCTCCTGCGACAAACACGCCAGTGGTACTGGCATCGCGCTTATCATCAAGCGTGAAGTTCTTTTCGAGCTTGATGGGCAGACCTTCAGCCACCTCTCCTGGAATCTCCCTACCTTCCAGTGTCTTTGTCACAGCAGGTAAAGTTTCTTTTTTGAACTTCGTAGTGTTTCCTTGCGCGATATGATCACGCCAAAACTCCTTCGCCTTCTCGGGATCGCTCTGCTTTAGTTCCTCATATTGAGCCTCTGCCGCTGCTTCTGCAGCCTCATATTCGGCAACCACCTTAGGCAGTTCTCCTAAGATGCCATCAGTAGGCAGTGATGCAGCTTCCGCTTCCGCCGTTGTACCGTTGCCACTTTCTCCACAAGCGGAGAACACACAAGCCGTCAGTGCTATTGCACCAGCGACCAAAAGATTTCCTGTCTTGTTCATTTTTGTTTGGTTTTAGGTTAATACTCAAACTCCCTATTATCCACCACCTTAGGTATAGGGATTTTCTTTTCATATATCCACACTCTCCTACTTCACCAGCACTTTCTGATATTTTCCATCTGACTCCTTGACGATGTTAAATCCCCGTATCGGAGCAGAAAGACGCACTCCCGACAACGAGTAATAGGCACGAGGATTACTGTCTGCCGACGGTTGACTGATGGCATCGGGCGTCTCTTCTACCAATGCCAACTTAAAATTGTCGAAGGCACAAATACGTTCGTCGTCAGCATTGACATGTAACGTCTGACACCCCACGCGGAACGCTTCCTCTCCATCTGCTTCAACATCAAAGGAAACGGTTTCCCACGCATGAGCCGCCGACACCTTCTTCTGCTGCTTATTCACATACACATAGGTTTCATCGCTGGTGTCGGAAGCATAGAGGTCAGCCGACAGGGTGTAACGCCCTGCAGGCAGTTTCACCTCCTGATAGAAGCCGATACTGGATTGTCCCCAACGCTGACGCACCCAAAGGGTCTGATTGCCACCTTCAGCATTTTGTGACTTGGCGGCAAAGAATTGGTTATAGTAGAAATCACCTCCCTTAAATGCATTGAAATCATTCTCATTGCGAACTGAATAATCCACCGTCCAACCTTCGGGCACATAGATGGCACGGTCGCTGCTCACTCCACTGCCAGACAGCACAGTGTATGTTCCCTCGAAGTCACCGTTCTGCAAGTCAGTCGGCAACTCCGCCACCTCAAAAGGGAGGCTTTGCAACTCACAGATTTCTTTACGGGTGAGACATACATCGTACATTCTGAACTGATCAATAGTTCCTACAAAGTCCACGTTGTCGGCCTTGTAACTGCTATCCCACCACTGAGTGCGCCCGATGTAGTTACGGGTATCCTTTGCCAGTTCTTCCAACTGGTATGCCTCCACCAGATTCGCCATACCGCTCGCACTCACCTCACCATCCACATAGATAGTTGTCAACTTAGTGGCAGCATCGTAACTGACGGCCAACTTATACTCTTTATCTGTAGTCAATGTGGTGGTGCCATTCACCATCGTGGTGGTGCCTCCATTATATTTCACACCAGCCGACAATGGATTGGCTCTCAAGAAAAGACTGTTACCGTTGCCCGAACCAAAGTCATAAATACGTGGTGCCTTCGTCAGACTCTTGGCATTGATAGTGGCGAGGAAGGTATAGGAACGCAAGCCGTTCAGCAACCCTTCAGGAGCCACCTCATACTGATTTGAGTTCCACCCATCAGCAGTATTGCCAGTCAGGTCAATCCCATCTTTGGAATAAATGAGGTTCTTTGGGATATCACGAGCCAAAGCCTTCACCTCAAAAATGCGACTTGCCTCGCCAACAGTGGCAGTGAGTGTTACCGCGGCATCCTTTTTCAAAGGCATGAGCGCACCGTCGGAGGTGATGACGCTTTCATTAGACGATGTCCACGTCACATCCACTTGATTATTCAACACGGCCTTGGGCAACACAAGGTCGGTACGGGTTTCTGTGGGCAGATGAATGAGGGAATTAAGAACCCTTTGATCCTCTTCCTTCTTGTATGCAGCCTGCATTTTCTTCACAAGACTCTGCACCGTGATGGGGGAAGCGCAGGCATAATACTCATGTGTTGCCCAAAGACCTTGGCCAAACTCCTCTCCATTGCCATCAAGCACAACATCTTGCAAGCCCTCAACCTCTATCACCTGGTCAACAAGTCCATTGCGGTAGGTAGTGAGCACTTGGCCATCGTAAGTCATCGTAAGCACCCACGACGAATATTCCGTCGGGTGGTTGTCGCCATTGGTGCCAGTGCTTTGGGTTGCCCAGTTATCGGAGGTGAGCAGACGGTTCTGGCTCTTATAACTCTTACCACCGATGGTGAAGACCGGATAGTAATCATCATCGATGACATAAGAACAGTCGCTACCATTTGAGAGGAGCGTACCTTTGTAGTTCTTCCACCCTCCACTGGTGTGGAAAAGGAAACTCAACGTATTGTCTTTGCAAAGACAGAATTGGTCTTTTTGTGGCGCATTCTCCTGCTGCGGGGTCAGTTCCTCTCCCCAGGCATAGTCACATCGCATATCGGTGGGATAACCCTTCGGATAGCCCTGCTTCACCATCCAATAGTAGTAGTCACCATTCATCCACCCAAGACGCATTTTCGAGTTCTTCGAACCAGGGATGACATATGGCCGCACATTGTTTTTCTGGCTATTCTTGGTGATTTGTTCCGAGCCCGCCACCTGGCCATCATCGTCAATGGTGTATTTCCATATTTCATACACTCCGTCCTTGTTATAGGCGCCATCCTTGGTGGGAATGGAGAGATAGAGGTCGTTGATGTTGTCGGGGTCAAGACTCATGCCACCACTGTAGCAACGCTCCGTCGAATTCCAATTCTGATGGAAAGCATGACCACCATACTGTACCCATGTGTTTTTCCACGAAGATCCATTCCATCGGGCATACCAATAAACATGAGTGGTCTTGTCGTTATCGATGTGGGGATAAGCAATGACGGGATGCTCGTCCTTGTCGAGTACAATCTGCCACACCCAGTTACGGACGTTGGCCGACTTATCCACGATGGTGGCAGGGTAAGCGTTGGCATAGGAGTCGGACTTGTTCACGTTGAACACACCATTCTGGATGACACTCAGTTGCGTGCCGTTCAGGTCACGCAGGATGGGACCATTTCCGTTGTTGATGTCGATGACATTGAAGTAGAGCCAGTCGGGCATCTCGTTGTCAGGGTGTCCCGTCGTGTAACTGACGTAAATCTTGTCCTTGCCGTTGCTTTGATACTTCGCATACGGGCGCGCGCCCGTACTTTGTACTATTTGTTTAGGCCCGAAGTCAAACTGGCAGTTGTCATCTGCATCAGGCATCGTAATCCGTGCAATGGTCGGATGCCAGCCAATGCCGCGCCAACACAAATAAACGTGGTTGGGGTCATCGCTCAAGAGGAAGGGTGAAGGATAGGTGGTGTTGTTTGCGGTCGCCAGATATTTCTCCTCACCCAGTGCCGTAATGTCACCAGGTTTCCGTGAGATGCGATACCAAATCTTTGCCTCGTCTGTGTGGCGTGTGTAGAAAATCATCACACGCTCATCGGGCAGCACCACAAAGGTCGGGTTATTGTGGTCATCGGGCTGAAAGTAAGAACGAATCAGCACGTCCGTCTTCCGTCCCGTCAACCAGTCATACTGCGTGGCTTTCACGTTTCCATGCACATCAATGTATCCCAGATAGGTCGCGTTGATGGTTCCTGCTTCATTCTCATAGTGCAGGGCACGCGGGTCGGCAAACCAGCACCACGCACCTTCTTCTGCCACTACCGAACCACTATAAGTGTCTGTGTCCTGAGCCCGCACAAGAAGTACAGAAACCAATAACAAAAATGTTGAGAATAACAGTTTCTTCATCATACAAAAGGTCTTTCTTAGTTTGTTAGTCTTGCAAATATAGACAAAACATTCAAAAAGAAACAAATTTTTTCCCCAAAAAGAACAAAAACTCCTACCTTTGTAGGGCAAAAACATCAAACACTTATGACACTGCTCGAAAATCTCAATACAAACGACCGCTTTGCCCACAGCATCGGGGCACAACTCACAGAGATACGTGAGGGCTACGCAAAAGCAGAACTGACCGTGGAAGAACGGCATCTGAATGGTGCCAACGTATGCCAGGGAGGCGTTATATACACGCTGGCCGACCTTGCCTTCGCAGGTGTGGCCAATTGTCACGGCACACTGACGTTGGGCATCAGCAACAGCATCACGTTCCTGAAGTCAGGACAACTGGGCGACCACATCATTGCGGAATGCACCGAAACGCTCGACCACCACAAACTGCCCTACTGCGACATCAAGGTGACCAACCAGCATGGAGAACTGCTGGCGGCGATGACGGGATTGGCCTATCGCACGAAGCGCGACATGCCCTTCGGTTCGCTCATGTAATCCCCATCAAACCACTTTCCGAACTCCCTTCCTGCCCTTTTTTAGCGCCTCAAGCAAAAAAAGTAGCCAAAAGTTTTGCCAGAACGGAAAAAAGGCGTACCTTTGCACTCGCAAAACAAAAGCAACCCCGTTGGTGCCATAGCTCAGTTGGTAGAGCATCGGACTGAAAATCCGTGTGTCCCCGGTTCGAATCCTGGTGGTACCACCATAGAGAAGCCCCTGACAAGTTGACTTGTCAGGGGCTTCTCTATTTGTCATGACGCCTGAACGGCCGTGCTGATTCACTCGAAATAGTAGAGGAAGGTGGCCAAACCCTCCAGTGCCTGCTTCTTCTGGTTCTCAATCTCCAGTTTGAACTTGATTTGGGCCTTGCAGATGCCACGAATGTTCGCTATATCGTGAAGGGAGGCCGTGAGGCGCACACGCTGACCAGACAAAACCGGCTGTCCGAACTTCATCTGATCCATGCCATAGTTGACCAACATCTTCACATTGTTCACCTGAATCAGCTCCTGCCACAAGTGCGGAAGGAGAGAAAGCGTCAAATAACCATGAGCAATCGTGGACTTGTAGGGGCTCTCCACTTTTGCGCGCTCAGGGTCTACATGTATCCACTGGTGGTCGAGGGTGGCATCGGCAAAAAGGTTGATGCGCTCCTGCGATACTTCGAGCCACTCGCTTGTTCCAATCACTTCGCCCAGATGTGAGGCAAACTCATCGTATGAGTTAACAATCAACTTTCCCATATATGAATGCATTTGAATTTTGCCACAAAGATAGATAAAAAAAAATGAACAAGGTAGGCGAGGTTCGCTTTTTCAAACATTTGGGACAAAAAGATTTCTCTTTCCCTACATAAAGAACAAAAAGAGAGAACTGCAAACTGCAATTCTCTCTATAACTCGTAAGGTTCCGAATGGTCTTACGCCTCAGCCTTCTTACCTGAAAGCTTTTCCTTGATGCGTGCCTTCTTACCAGTGAGCTTGCGCAGGTAGTAAAGTTTAGCACGACGCACCTTACCTACCTTGTTCACCTCGATAGAATCGATGTTGGGTGAGTTGAGTGGGAAGATACGCTCCACACCTACGGTGCCAGACATCTTGCGAACCGTGAAACGCTTCTTGTCCTGATGACCTGCAATCTTGATAACAACACCGCGGTACAACTGGATACGCTCCTTAGAACCCTCGACAATCTTGTAAGCCACTGTTACTGTGTCACCAGCCTTGAATTCTGGATGCTGCTTTGGCTCAGAGGTCTTCATAGCCTCCTCAGCCACTTTAATTAAATCTACTGCCATAATTGGTTTGATGATTAAAGAGTTACAGCGAAGCATTCTCCTTTTCAGAATATTGAAACCCTTTGTCTCAACTCCTTGGGCTCTCTCCCTATCAGACAGCGGCTTCGCCAAAAACGGTTGCAAAGGTACGAAATAATTGGGAGTTAGGAGTGAGGAGTTGGGAGTTTTTTTTCAAAAAAGAACGAAAAAAGTGTTCAAACATGGCTTTTTTCATGGTTTTCAATCGTTTCTGAGCCGTTAGGCCACTCAGCCGAAAGATAATCGCTGAACAGTTACACACCTCGGCTTAACTGCTATTTTTATCACACCACACAAAAAACGGAGAAGAAGCACCCTCTGAGGAGGCACTTCCACTGCCACCAAGAAGGCAACTCCACTACCTCTGGCGAGCCACTTCCACAACCTCAAAAACGGTGTGAGTCACACCGATAGGGTCGGTCTGAGTCACACCGAGGGGTGCGGTGTGACTCAGACCGATTTTGAGGCAGTGGAAGAACCGTATCGGAGGATGTGGAGGGAACATCATGGAGGCAGTGGAAGTGGCGTTTTGGAAGACATGAAGAGCGGGGCTTGTGTCGTGCCAGACACAAGCCCCGCTCTTCATATCATATATGTGGTTTACTTGTTCACAATCACCAAACCGCCATTCTTGGGGATGGTCACCGTGATTTGCTTCTTCGCCTTGATGGTGCTGACGCTGCCGTTCAGTTCTGCATCGTCGCTATACATCTCCAGTTCTGCGCCTTTGTCGAACATCGGCAGGGAGATGGTCTTCTTCAGCGTTGCATCTTCTGCATTGATGCCGACCACGAACCATTTGTTGCCTGTGCGACGGGCGATGATGGCGTACTTGCCTGGATAACCGTCGATGAACTTCACCTCGTCCCAAGTGGTGGGCACATTCTTCATGAAGTCGATAGCCCATGCAGGTGCATCGGTGAGGTTGTTGGGAGCAAGGGCAAAGTGCTGCACCGCACTCTGGAAGAGCACCGCTGTGGCAAGCGCATAGACATCGGACGTGACACGATGGGTGCCGCGCTTGTTGTCAGCATTATAGAACTTGTTAAGGGTGGAGCCGCCAAAATCCATAGAACCGACGGTGTTGCGGATAAATGTGTGAATCGTCGCATTGCGGGCCTCAGCATCGCAGGCACCCTGTCCGAAGTGCAGGTTCTCCGACGCCAGCACTGCCTCGCTTGCTGCATAGTTGGGATACATCTTCTCCCATCCGCGTGGCAAGGTGCAACCGTGGAAAATCACAAGGATGCCGAAGTCGTTGGCATCGGAGAGGATGTCCTCGTAAAGTTGCATCATGTTCTGCTTGTCGCCACCAAAGAAATCGACCTTGATGCCTCGGATGCCGATACTCTTCATCCATGCCATTTCCGCACGGCGCTCACGGCTCTTGTCCATCTTGCCGATAGGCGACTGAGGTGCATCGTTCCAAGTACCATTGGAGTTGTACCAAAGGAACAGCCCCACACCTTTGCTCTTGCCGTAGGCAGCCAGTTCCGCCATCTTCTCATAGCCAATCTGCTTGTCCCAAAGGGCGTCGATGAGCACTGTCTGATACCCCATCGCAGCAGAGAAATCAATGTAACGCTTCTGCTCATCGAAGTTACAACTGGAATCCATACCAATAATCCAACTCCAGGAGCCCTTACCATAGATGTACTCCTGAGAGGCTTTATATTTCTGTTCCACAAGGTCGAACGGCACCGTAGTTTCCACGATGTTCGCCAACGTGGTGCCTACAGTGATGGTGCGCCAAGGAGTGGCACAAGGCAATGCCACCATCGCAGAGGTGGAGCCGAAGCCGTTGCACTCGCCCTGCTGAGGGAAGCCAATCTGATAGAGACCATCCTGCGTATTCAACAGGCGGCTGGCCACATACTTGCCATCCACACCTGTCTCGCTGATGAGCACCCAACCCACCTGATTATTTGCTTTGATTCTAATGGCAGAACCACCATCAGCATCTGATTGTCCGATGCCAATCACCAAGCCACCTTCACCATTCAGGGGAACCTTAAACAGGCAAGGGAACGAATAGCCTTCACCCCAACCGTTCTTACCCATCTGGTCGTCGAGCGTGTAACTGGTTTCATAACTGGGAGACGTGCGGGCAAAACCACCCATCGGACGAGATTGCGGGCACAAGAAAGTCGTCGTTCCCTTTGGCAACTGGAAGCCACTTGCTTCGCCTTCGATAACAGCCACGAGCGTCTGCCCCTTTGGATAGAGCGTGTAACGGTAAGCCACATCGCGGTTGCTCACACGGAACACAACGTCCATCACCTTCTTGCCGCCCTGCTCCATCGTACACACAGCCTCGGTGGCTTCATAATTCACATTGCTCTGCTTGATGTTGCGAAGTTGATACTGTTCCTTCACATTCTTCACTTCGCATGCCGACAAAGTGAGATCCTTGGTGAAGTCGCCAATGTTCGTCTTCAATCCCAACGGCGAACGAGCGATGAACTCTGCGCCATCCAATGTGACACGATAAGTGAAAACTCCGTTGGCATCGTCAACAGTCACCGTCAACTTGCCATTAGGACTACTAAAACTCTTTTCTGCCGACCATGCCGACATACACACACTTGCCATCGCAAGCACTGCCAATAAAATTTTCTTCATAAACGTATAATAGGTTTTGTTTTCTCTTCAAAGTCTTTTCCGTTGCAAAGGTAACCATTCCCTCCGAAACCATCACCTTCTCATGTTACACTTTTTTTCGTCAACATTACTTTGTCCGACGAATACTGCGCAGATTCACGCCTTCCGTCAGTGCCTTGAAAGTGAGGACATGGTGCGAGTCGGCTGTCTTTTTCGTGTGCAAAGAAAAGGTTGCAAAGCGTTGAGCGTAATTGCGGAGCACATTCTGCTTCCACTCCTCACTTCGGTCGTAGGTCTCATAGTGGAACACCTGTTCCTCACCACCATCCACCGACACCGCAAACGTAAGCCGTTCCCCACCGACTGGCAGGTTGGGCAAGAGACGGATGTCAAATGTCACGCTGTCCGCCGATGCCTCGAAAGGGAACGTCAAGGCATCGCCCAATCGTACCGATAGCCACGTGTCTTCTGAGAACAAAAGATTCTCTGCAACACCATCCTTGGCAGATGGAGAAGCAGGATACGCCATCGGCTCTCCCACCTTCCCAAACACCGCCAACTTTCTTGGTTCCATATTCATGATGCCCTGCCAGCGTGGGTTACTATTATATATATGTGTCAAGGCGACAATACTGTCATAGGCTTCTCCACTCCGTTCAGGCACAAGAAACTTGAAATTCATCTGTGCCGCTGCCTGAACAGGATATCTCACCAATTGGAAATAGGTGTCTCGACGATGAACAGGTACCTGTTCAACCAATGCTTCCACCGCATCCGACAACCGCTGATAGTCATCCACACGCTGCTGCACATCTTCCTTCGTCCATTCAGCAATAGGGCGAAACGTGCCCCAATACGCTTTGTCAGCCTCCTCCACTCTGGTACCGCCCATGTGTTCGGGCTTACGATCGAAGGCCAGACGGTAATGATCAATCATGACAGAAGTGAGGGTGTCGGCAAGATGTTCCCCAAACTCACGCCCCAGAAATTGCCGTATTTGGCTCCGCTCGTCTGCTTTTCCATCAACACCTTCCCACGCCATGTTCATGAAATCCTCTATCTGATACTCTGCAGGTTTGATGTCACCTACATTCAGCACCCACATTCGGCAAATGCCACGTTGGTAAGCCTCCGTGAGTTGTTGACGCAGAAGGAACGGCGAAAAAGTGCCAAGCCAAAGGTAGTCATGAGGCCTTCCCCAATAGGAAATGTGGTAATATAATCCATTACCGCCCTTGCGGGAACGCTCCTGTTCATCTGGGAAGTGGCGAATATACCCATAATTATCGTCTGTCCACATGAGCGTCACATCGTCAGGCACTCGTAACCCTGCATGATAGATGTCCAACACTTCCTTATATGGCACAAACACCTGTGGAACTTGAGTCACATCGGGGTTCACAAGAGAAGCCAACATCTCACGCTGGTCGTCAATCACCTGTTGCAGATAGTACAATTTTTCTTCCTTTGTCTTGACGCCCTGCATGGAACCATCATGCACGCCCCGCATGCCAAGCGTATAGACGATGTCTTGTCCTTTCACCTCTTCCACACGGTCACACCAAAACTGCAGCACCGCTGCTCGGTTCGTCACATAGTTATAGTCGCCCACTCCACGCAGTTTCCACTCGGTGGCAGGCGATGTGGCCATCGGTTCGCAATGCGATCCACCTACATAGATTCCATACTTGTACGCCATCTCACGGTTGCCCTCGATGGTGAAGAACGGTTTGCTCACCTCATGCATCGACGGCCAATAGTAGTTGGCCCTGAGCCGTAACATCAATTGGAAAATCTTCTCGTTCGTCTCTGGCCCTATCACTCCTCCACTCCAAGGAAGGATGCCCCAATCCTCGTCGTTGATGAAAATGCCACGATAGGACACCGCAGGGCTTTGCTGTGAGGTGAAACCGACAGGAAGAACATAACGCTCTCCTTCCCGAAGAGGACTTGGAGAACTGTCTGCCCACCATTCCCACGGCGAGACACCCATCAGCCGCGAAACTTCCAACAGCCCATACGCCAAACCATGCGCATCAGCTCCTCTCACAAAGAGTTGCCCCCGCTCCACATAGAGCCGGAAGCCCTCGCGAGGCAAGCAATCGTCCAGCACCGCCACCACTTTCGCCTTCGTCGGTTTCTTCACACGCACCAATTCCGCCCCCAACACCTTTTTTACGTCTGAGGCCAACATCTCGCAAGCAGTGGCTGCTACGGGTTCTTTCACCATCTGGACATAGATGTTCACATCCTCCCCATGCGGGAGAATGAAATCCTGCGCATGAGCCATCACAGCCATCACACACACCATCCATAGAAGACATGTCCTTTTCATAAGTCAAATCTCTTTCTGATGCAAAAATACGAAATTGGTACGACATCAAACAAAAATGATACGGAATAACAAGTTAGAATGTGGATTTTAGACTATCTTTGCAATGAATTTTATTAAACCTAACTATATGGAAAGAACATGGAGATGGTTTGGCAAGAAGGATAAGATTACCCTTGCCCAACTGAAACAGATTGGCGTGGAGGGCATCGTGACCGCCCTGCACGACGTACCTCTTGGCGAGGTGTGGACACGTGAGAAAATTCACGACTTGAAAGAGTATATCGAAAGTTATGGAATGCGTTGGAGCGTGGTGGAGTCGCTTCCAGTCGTGGAGACCATCAAATACGGAGGTCCCGATCGTGACCACCAGATAGAAGTGTACAAGGAATCGCTGAGGAATCTTTCTGCCGAGGGCATCCACTGCATCTGCTACAACTTCATGCCTGTGCTCGATTGGGCACGTACTGACTTGCTGCACGAGAATCCTAACGGTTCCACGAACCTCTACTTCAATTATGCCGAGTTCGCTTACTTCGACATCTACATTCTGAAGCGTGAAGGTGCTCGCGAGGAATGGGCAAAGTTCGAGTTCCCCGCCGGTGTGGGTGCTGGCCGTAACGTATTGGCCGAGTGCGACGAACTCGCCAAGACGATGACCCCTGAGAAAGACCACAAACTGGTGGAGAACATCATCATCAAGACACAAGGTTTCGTGTCTGGTAACTTCAGCGAGAACGACGAGGCACCCATCCAGAAGTTCCGCGACTTCCTCGACCTCTACAAAGGCATTGACAAGGCACAACTTCGTGCCAACATGAAATATTTCCTCGAAGCTATCATGCCCACCTGCGAGGAATACGGCATGAACATGTGCGTACACCCCGATGACCCACCTATCGAGGTGCTCGGTCTACCACGCATCGTACGCACTGAAGAGGACATCGAATGGTTCCTCAACGCAGTGCCCAACAAGCATAACGGACTCACCTTCTGTGCAGGTTCACTCTCTGCCGGTGCATACAACAACGTGGTGGAAATGGCAAAGAAGTTCGCCTCACGTACTCATTTCGTACACTTACGCTCCTGCCACATCTTCCCCAACGGCGACTTCACCGAGGCTTCTCACCTTGGAGGACGTGCCGACCTCATTGAGTTGTGCCGCATCTTCGAAAAGGAGAACCCACAACTGCCCATGCGTGTTGACCACGGCATGACCTTCACCGACAAGCCTGGCGGCATCTTCGACGAGAGCAATCACGGCCACAACTCAGGCTACACACTCCTCGGCCGTATGTTCGCTATGGGACAGGTGCAGGGCATCCTCGCCACTGTCGACAGAGAGTTAGGCATCGAATACAAACAACCTGGATTCTTTGATTAATTGAAAGTTGAAAATTGAAAGTTATGAAACTGAACGATATCGTGAGCGGCAACTTCAATGCCGCAGAGTGGGAAGCGAAAGGCTACCAGCTTCCCCAATTTGACAGGGCTGCCGTGGTGAAGAAAACGCATGATGAACCGACATGGGTACACTTCGGCGGAGGCAACATTTTCCGCGCCTTCCCTGCCGCCATTCTCAACGATGCGCTGAACACGGGCAAATACGACCGTGGCGTCATCGTGGCTGAGACGTTTGACTTCGAAGTGATTGACAAGGCTTACACCCCTTACAACAACCTCTCGCTTTTGGTAAGTCTACAATCTACAGGCACCATCGAGAAGAAGGTGATTGGTTCAGTGACAGAAGCACTGAAAGCCGACTACCAGTTCAGCGACTGGCAGCGCCTCGTGGAAATTTTCAAGAACCCATCGCTCCAGATGATTTCGTTCACCATCACCGAGAAGGGCTACACCTATAACGACGCAGATTTGGCACGAGGCTTGAAGCCCGTTTTCGCAATGGGTAAGGTGACAGCACTGCTCCTCGAACGCTGGCAGGCAGGGGCTCTTCCTCTGACCATCCAGAGCATGGACAACTGCTCGCACAACGGCGACAAAGTCAAGGCTGGCGTATTTGCCTATGCTGAACGATGGGTGAAGGACGGACTCGTGCCCGAAGGCTTCTTGTCTTATCTGAAAGATGAGAAGAAAATCACCTTCCCTTGGTCAATGATTGACAAGATCACCCCTCGTCCCCACGAGAAAGTGAAGGAGATGTTGGCTCAAGACGGCTTTGAGGATAACGACTACATCGAAACCGAGAAACACACCTTCACAGCACCGTTTGTGAATGCTGAAGAGGTGCAGTATCTCGTCATCGAGGACAACTACACCAACGGCCGTCCCCCACTCGACCTTGGCGGAGCCCTCTACACCACCCGTGAGACCGTCGACAAGGTGGAGACCATGAAGGTGACCACGTGTCTCAACCCGCTTCATACCGCCATGTCCATCTACGGCTGCATGCTCGGCTACACACTCATTTCAGCAGAGATGGCAGACGAAGACCTCCGCGCCTTCATCCAAAAGATTGGTTATATGGAGGCCATGCCTGTAGTGACCGACCCTGGTGTGCTGAACCCTTACGAGTTCATCGGTGCCGTCATCAACCGCCGACTTCCGAATCCTTTCATGCCCGACGCACCCCAGCGCATCGCCATGGACACCAGCCAGAAACTGCCAATCCGTTTCGGTGAAACCATCAAGAAGTATCTGGCACGTGGACTCGACAAGTCCAACCTCGTGCTCATCCCGCTCACGCTGGCTGGCTATGCCCGCTATCTAAAAGGCATTAAGGATGACGGTACACCCTTCGAACCATCACCCGACCCTATGCTTGCAGAACTGCAAGCCATCGTTGCACCTCTCAAAGTGGGAAAGGCAGAGCAGGACTACTCATGCCTGAAATCACTTTACAGCCGTTCCGATGTCTTCGGCGTTGACCTCTACGAAGCAGGGCTTGGCGAACAGATTGAAGGTATGGTGAAGGAACTCTACGCTGGGAACGGAGCCGTACGTGCCACGCTGCACAAGTACGTGGCAGCAAGATAATCCCATTGAGGGTGAGAACTGCCAATCTCACCCTTTGTATCAACAAAAAAGGGGCGGTGCATGCACGCCTGCATGTCATCGCCCCCCACTAAAAAAACTTTTCGCCTGTTTTTTATTTTTTAATCACCCTTTCGTGATACTCAAAGAGTTTTTGGTTATCACGAAGTTCTTGTATGTTGAGGTCTGGATGGACTTCGCCACTCCAATTTGCTCCCCACATAGCAAAGGGTTCACCCTCCGGTACGATATAGGTAATCGTTTCGATGCTGAGCGGCACAGGTTCGAACACCTGCACGATGGCGAAGTAGTCGCCTGTACAACCTTCCAGCCAGAAGAGTTTTTCATTCGGATAGCCTAATACATCCTTACACTTATATTGATGTCCTGATGAATCGATGAGCATGTTGTTGCCACCACGACCAAAATACTCTCTCATCCAATTCATCTCAGTGGCCACAGCCAGATAGGTGGCATCAGGAGTGCACCAAATGGCCATTGTTCCCTCCTTCACTGGCTTGATAAGGTGTGCGTCGTCGTATACAGCCCACGACTTATGGTTGTCCTTGTTGTAGTCCTTCGCCTCGCTGACAAGATGCGCCTTATGGAACTGCGGCACGTCATCATAGCCCAACTTGGTTCCAAAAAACTTCTGTCGTGCCTCATACAGCGTCACATCCATACCTCGCATGTACCAGTTGGGAACACCGTAAATACAAATCTCTTTGGTATTCTCCTCCAGTTTTGGGAAAAAGATCTGGAAGTCAAGAATGCTTCCTTCTTTCGCCTTCACGCTAAACACTTTGCCATAGCAGTCGGGATTTGTACGGCGCGACTGATAGATGGTGCCTGTCTCTTTATCAAGAATGACACACTCGTTGCTTACCAGCCACATGTTGGTCACCACATCGGCAGGCATACGGAAGTAGCAATGCAGCACAGTCTCGTCGTTCTCCTCCGTCAACAGCCATACCACAGGACTGTAAGAAGAATTATTAGGGATATGGGACTCTGGGAAAATACTCTCAAAGTTGTCAATTGTGGGGACGTTGTCTATCATGCCCATGTTCTCATGCCACGAGTTGTTCTCCGTGTCAGGCCAAACAATCGTCTTTTTCTTAGTTTTCTTGTCCACGACGGCTTCAGGACAAGGCACCATATAGACACCTGGGGCCTTTGCCAGAAACTTCACATCTTTCGGTTGTGCCTGCATGGCGATGCTACAAAAAGCCAGAAGGCCAAGAATCATCACTTTTTTCATATGTCTACATTTTTAATGTTAATACTCTTTGCGTGCATCAATTCTTCTCTATATGCCTGATAGCAGGTCGATGAGACAGAAACATTGATGGGTGAGCGGGTGCTGTAAAGCAGTATCTTACCATTCACACGCTCTGCTATCCAGCGATATTGCAACTGCTTCCGCATATCTTTCAGTTCAAAGAAGAACTGCTGATGCGAGAAGGTCAGGAGGTATCCAGGTGTCGCATCGTTATACCAACAAGCAGCCTGCAACAATCGTCCGAAGACATCCACTTCTTTTTTATCAGGAAAGACATAAACGGCGCTGACCACACAACTGTCCTTCGGAACGGAACACTTCAGTTCCCCCTCCTTCACTTGGTAATAATTGGCGAACTTGGTTATAAATTCGTCCACCCGAGCAGGATCCTGATAAGGAACGGTATCCACCTTCGTATCGTTGGATGCATAGATGAAGTTTCCCTCGGAAAGGTCACTCACAGGGTTACTGACCTGATGTATCATCCCTATGGAAGGTGTCTGCACGGAAGAAACTGTTTCCACCCTCTCTTGGGCTATGGTCTCTTTCTGCCTCCCCCTTCTCACCTTCGGTTGCTGAGGCTGCTTCACTTGCTCTGCCAACAGATTTTCAGGAGGATTTGGTGACATTTGAGTGGCAACCACCTTTTCTCCACCTTGCTTTGACTTCTCGTTCTTGACCAACCGAACCTCACCTTGGGGGCTGGAAGTCTTTTCTGTATACAAGTTATATCCAATCAGCGAAACCGCCACTAGGCATGCCGCCGCTGCTATGCTTGTCACACGAAGCCAGATGGGGCGCATCACCTGTTTCTTTGCCGTTTTCTGAGCGATGGCTGCGTATGCCCTGAACATCTCTTGATATTCCTTCATCTCCTCGGGCACATCATCCCGCTGGAAGAAAGCGTAAAGCCTCCGTTCCTCCTCCAGCGTCGTCTCCCCTTCAAGGAAACGCTCCACCAACGTATATATATGTTGTTCTTTCATCTGCTCAATCCTTTTTGTGTAAATTGTTCCAATAGTTTCCGTCGTGCCCTGCTCAGCGATTGTCTCACCATCGCCTCCGTCGCGCCGATGAGTTCGGCAATTTCCCTCATCTCCATCTCCTCCACGTGTCGGAGCCGCAACACCGTCTGCTGCAGAGTGGGCAACTGACCGACCAGTGTCATCATCCGCACCTCCACATCTGTCAGTCCTTCGGATGGTGAATTGTCCGCCACATCTGTCTCCTCGATGGCGACACACTCATGCCGTCGCCTTACCGCGTCATAACTCAGATGCCGCACCACCACCCTTGCCATTCCTTCCACATTCTGGATAGGTTCATCACGCAACTGCCACAACCGCAGCAGCGCATCTTGCACCAAGTCCTCAGCCTCCGCTTCATCGCCCACAATCCGTCGGGCAGTGGCCATTAGCATCGGGCGCATTGTATGAGCCTTTTCTTTGAATGTCTCTATCGTCATGACTTAGATCTTCCCATCCTTCTCAGGAGGGCTTTCTGATTACATGACGCAAAGTTACGGCTTTTTGTGACAGAAAAACGACAAAAAATCTACTTTTTCTTCGGTTCTTTGTTTAGACGATAAATCACATGAAGAAGGCCATAGGAAGGAATGACGTTGTAGAAAGTCTCTGTACGACCTTGAGCATTGATGTAACGACGCACGTTGGAGAGTTTACCAAGCAGGTCGAAACCATCAAAGAGGATGGTTAGGTTCTGCTTGGGCAGACGTTTGGAGAGACGGGCATTCCATACGAGTTCATTCGTGTTCATGGCTGCTTCGCTATAGCCACGTCGGCTGTACATAGTCAGGTCGGTAGACACTTGAATGTTCCACGGCAACTCCACCTGCCCGCTCACACCGTACTGATAGGTGAACGCGTTGATGTTGGTGAAGCCTTCACGCTGACTGACAGAGTGCTGATAGTTCAGTTTACCATTGATGCCGTACTCCATCTTGCTGGTTGGCTTCCAACTGAAGGCGAGACTCTCGTCGAACAGATTTGTAGTGACCACAGAGCGTGTCGCAACGAGGCTCTCGTTGGTACCGCTCAAGTCAACGCTGCGAGTGTGGTTATAGGAAACATTCTCCTTCAGACGGAAGCGGTCGTTCTTGTCCAACGGAAAGTCAACACCTGACGAAGCATTCATGTTCCAGTTGCCATTCACATTGTCGGGGGTGACAGTGCGTACACCTGTCTCCTTGTTGTAGATGAAGCCCGAAGCCACAGCGTTCTCTGTGAGAGTGGCACCGATGCCGACATTGAAAAGCGTTTTGCCGAACTTATCGTGATAGTCGCCATTGAGGTTATGCCGACGGGTATTCTTCAGGTTCGGATTACCCAAAGTGATATAGAGAGGATTGGAGTCATCGCGGATGTCGAGCAGATTGGTCATCGCTGGTGCCGAAGTCTCCATGGAGTAGTTCGCTTGAATGCTTCGGTTCCGTTTCCAGTTGCTGTGAAAGAAGCGGATTCTAGGCGAGAGAAAGGCGGTGTTGCGTCGCATCAGCGTATCCACCTGTGAGCCCCGCTGGTAGTCGAGGCTTTCGTGGCGGAAGGGTACATTCAGGGAAAGTTCTAGCATGGAATAAGCATCTTCGCTGTTCTTGCTGAAGGTGTAGCCCGCTCTTGGCGTATGCGTATGGGTGGTGGTAGTGGAGCGCGAAGTGTTGTTGGCATCCAGTGTGGTCAACATCTCATCCACCGAAGGGAGTGTGCCCAAGGCATGATTTTCCGCATTGTCCCATTCTGCCAGTTTGTTCAACAAGTAGAGAGGGCTGTTGCTGTAGTTGTAAGCGTAGTTGTAGGTGTATTCGAAGTTGAGGTTATGGTGGTGCTTCTCGTCTAAGGCAATCATCAGTCGAGGGTCCACATAGAAAGAACGTGTTCGGGCTTCAGTAGGATTGAAGCGGTTACGGAAGTCTGTGGGCTGAGACGAAGTTGCAGCATACTCATAGAGGTTGTGGGAGTAGTTGTCCTCTTGTTTGTCGGTAAGACTGAATCGAAATACCGTAAACAAGTCAATGTAGTCATTATGGGCAGGAGTAGTGGAAAAATAACCAAAACTGCTGCCTTCGAGCCAATGCCCGACACCCTTGGTGCGGTTGATGGTTCGGTTAATGGTATACTTTCTCAGCAGTTCGCCGGCATTGGGAGCCACGATGCTGTCCATCCAGGCCTTGCCCAGATTCGATGCTACATCTTCCGACAGCGTGACACTGGCTGACTGCGTGTGATTATTCCACTTCAGATATTGGAAATAGGGTTGAAGGCTGAACTGGAAATATTTGAGCCAATCGCCAACGGGTTCACGGTGATAGTAGTTGTAATTGTGCTGCGATTCCACTTGCCAGTCGTAACTCCGCTTGCCATAGAAGGAACGACCAAACGTGCTGCCGTTGTCAAGGTAGGTCTCGCTGCTGGTGTTGTTAGCATCTTCCTTGTCAGCATAGCTGGTTTTGATGCTGCCCTCATAACGGTAGTGGTCTTCTTTCTCGGTACGATAGTTGGCACCCACCTGCACCTGTTTGGTCAGTCCTTCCGACTGTGTGAGCGGCGACCACTCACCTTTCTCTCCAGGGGTGCGGTAGTCGTTCAAGTTGTTCACATTGGCAAAGAGTGCCAAGCGGCTGTTGTCGGTAAACCGCATGCCAAAGAGTCGGCCGAGATACTTACCGTCATGCTTTCCTTCCGTGTTCTTGAAGAAGGTGGCTCCACCGCCCACATCGGCATTGGCAATCCAACCTTTGCTATACTCCTTCTTCAATTTCACATTCATCACCAGTTCCTTTGGAGTGCTCTTCTCGCGGTTCGTCCCCTTCACCTCGTCGGGCACACGCTCATAACTCTGCACGTTCTTCACCATGTAGGTGGGCATGTTCTCCAACAGCAACTCCCGGTCGCTGTCGAAGAAGTCTTTTCCATTGAGCAGCAGGGCATCTATCTGACGGCCGTTCACCTTGATGACACCACCCTGCTCCACCTCCACACCGGGCAACTTCTTCAAGAGCGCATCCAGCATGGAACCTTCCGCCATATTGAACGCATCGGCATCATAGACGAGCGTGTCGCCGTCCATATAGAACTTCAGTTTCGTGGCTGTGACAACCACCTCATCCAGTTCTATTTCATTCTTCTTAGGTATCTTCCGCAGATAGACCGTCTTCAAACTGCGATGTTGCTCGTGCTTGTAGAGTTTCTTGATGTCAAGGGGCACATACATCGGTTGGTAGCCCTCGGCTTCCAACCTGACAAGATAATTGCCCGCCCGCTTGATACGAGAAATAAAGTAGCTATATTTCCAATCCCCCTCTTCCTCGTAGCGTATCTCCAACGTGTCAGCAAAGGTGCTGTCAGCCGCATAAAGCAGTTCACCCTTCACACCTTTGATGGGGTCATGGGTCATGTGGTCTTTCACTTCTGCGACCACTTGCAGGGCACGTTCCTTCGTTTTCACCATGTCTGTCTTGACGGTATCGGTTTTACTCTCTTGTGCCATCGTCAGCATTGACAACAGCATAAAAAGCAGCGTCAAGCTTACACTCTTGGTTGGTTTCATCCTTCTTTCTTTGTAAAGTTTGCTACTGATATATACGCAGAAAGGAACCTATTTGTGACACGGATAGCGTTAAAAATGATTAATTCACTTTTTCATTCCCTCATAAGCCCGCATCAACGCCTCCCGTTCAGCATCGTCAGCGCCATATTGCTCCACGAGTTTCTTGGCACGTTTATAACGTTTGATTTTCTTGCGATTAACGAGCGACGAGAGTGGGCCTTTCAGGTTCACATCGTGCCCCCATACCCGTCTCACCACTTCTTCGGGATTGTATTCCGACCTGCCAAACACGCGATAGAACTGGTCGAGATTGGTGCCCATCACCTGCACCTCCTGCAACTGAATGCTGCCATCATCCACAGGAGGGGGCACCTCAACATGACGACGCACCATCGCCATATCCATGAAAAGAGAAGGTTTATCAAGATGGGTGATGACCATATCCTTTGCCACAAAAGCAGAATCCATGCGGGCAACAGCATCGGCGGTTGTGCCAACATACAGGTACTGGTCATAGTTCAATGCCTGGGTGTGTTCGTAACTCAGCATGAAAAGCGGAAAGAACTTCGAGGCGAGAAAGGTGCTGTCGTTCAGCGACAAGTCGCGCATAAAGCCATAGTTGCGGAGGTCTTGAATCGCCTCTATCTCCCTGTCCTGCTCAGGCAAACTCTGCCACCCACCTTCGTGCTGATTCGCATACACAAGAAGCTCGGACGTCTTCATGGGCGCATACTCAAATATCCACAAGGCAAACTGCATCTGCACATTGCATCGCGCCAGATTCCGTTCCTCGGCCGTAAAGCCGTATCTGTCGGCCACATGGCTCACACTGTCGAGAGCCAACTGCATCCTCCCTGTCACCTTTTCCACAAAAGCAGGAAAGAGGCATCCTTCCTTGTCCTTCTCGAAATCCTTCTGGGTGTAGAACATCCGATTGGAAATGTCGTGCAGCAGCAGGTTCCTGTACTTCGCAGGAGTGCCATCCTTTCGCTCATACCCCTCAACAGCGCCGTTTTTCTCCAAACGGATAATGAGTGTGTCGCCTGGTTCCACATAGAAAGGGACACGCCTGCTGCCACCCACCACCAACTCATCGTACAACGGGTGGTAAAGGTCAAAGTTCAGCACCTCCACCCCGCTGCCCCGATACTCCGACCTCACCTTCTTCTCCTCCTTCGTGTACAAGTCTGTCAGCCAGAAGTACATGACATGACTGCCACCCCACCCGTGCCTCACCTCAATGTGTACAGGTTTCGACTGCGGCAGAGGGACAGCAAACAATGTAGCCGTCTGCAACAGGCAGATGGCTACACATATATAATATATACACGACTTATTCATGGAGAGAGTTACGGGAAACGCCACAAAGGTAAGCCAACCCGCTGACTCTCACAACTTTTTTATTTTTCTTTAGCAGATGCCCCCTCGCTTTTAAACTCTTTTAGGGGAGAAAGGGGATTCTGTCATCAAGAAACTGCGAGAGCCTTCAGCAGCGCCTCTGCTTGGGCAGTCAGTTCGGCCTTCTGCTCGTCAGTCAGAGTGAGAACATCAGTGGCCCATGCTTCGGGATTGACAGCCACACCCGTCTGTTCGGGCAAGAGGTTCGCTTTGATGAACGTGAGGAGTTCGGACAGTTTGGCACGACTGTTGGCTGTGGCAAACTTACCGCCCGCACCGCTGACCGCCACTTTCTTGCCGTTGATGCAGGTAGGTGTAGCGTAATCCAGCGGTTTCACCGGACGGGACATCCAGTCGAGCAGGTTCTTCACATGACCCGGATAACTGAGGTTGTACTCAGGTGTGAAAATCCACAGCGCATCGGCATCCGTGATGGTTTGGCGGATTCGAGCCACAGCAGCAGGTTCTGGCTGCTCAATGTCCTGATTGAGGAGCGGAAGGTCGCTGTAGTCGAGTTCTGCCACCTCGGCACGGTTGCCGATAATGGCTTTGGCTGCATTGGCCAACTGGCGGTTGAAGGACTTTGCCCTCAACGACCCAACGATAAAGAGAATCTTTGCCATAGTTCTTTCAGTTTAGGTTAATAAAACGTGGACAAAGGTACGATTAAGTGAGAGAAATATCAAATTTATTTGAATAATTCCGAACGTGAGTACCTTGCGCGGAGCGAACGATACACATGCAGATGTATTTCTCCCAATATTTCGCCACAAGAATGGCTCAATCTCTTCAGTTTTCCGCCACCACACCTATAATATAATCGTTGGGCAAGCATTAAATTTCCCTAACTGCGGGAGGGAAGCGAAAATTTCGCTACCTTTGCCACGCAAATAGCAGTTGTGGTATGCAAGAAACCCTGCGAGGCATCGTGTTGAGAACGGTGCCCCTCAGCGTTTCCTGCATTTCTTATAGCATAGCTTTCTCTATCTCCGTCTTGATTGGTTCGAGACCTGGGAAGCCGATGGTCTTGAAGGTCTGATTGCCATTTTTGTCGTAGATGGCATAGGTGGGAATACCCTCTGACTCATACTTGTTAAGGACATAGCTGTACTGCTCCTTGGTCAGATAGTAGTGGTCGCCATCAATATCCTTGATCATCTCCTGCCAAGTATTCAGAGGCGAGGTAGGAGAAGTGATATAGACAAACTGGATGTTCTTGCCCTTCATCTCTTCTTTCATCGGTTTCATTGCCTGATGGCCTGCACGACAAGGACCACACCAGGTTGCCCAAATGTCTATCACAACCGTCTTGCCCTTATACTTGTCAAGAATGGTTTGGAGGATGTTTTCAGGAGCCACATCGTCGTACTTCTGGAAGAATACGCTCTCCTGACTGGTCAGTTGCTGGGCGATGCGTTGTTGTTCTGCCTGATATTCGAGAATAACGGCCTTGCAGTCCTCATGCTTCATTGTCTGAAGCACACGATTGACAAATTGTTCATCATCATTCTCCAAAAGCGTTGGTACCAACTGAAGATCCAAATTATAATTGGGTTGTTTTACCAGCTGCTTATCATAAGCACTCAGAGTGGTATCCCAGAACACTCTGCTACAAGGGGAGCCTGGTTCATTCAGATACTTCCACGTGTATGCCCTTTCTTCTTCCGACAAGGGAAGAAGATCCTTATTTTTCTGGTAATTCTCTTGGAAATCCATACTGGTCATATAAACCGTTCCATCTTCATCCAATCTATGTTGGCAATAATTGACGGCAAACTGACGTGACCAGTTGATGTAGTTTTCTTCTGCAGCCATACAGAGCAGGTCTTTGGCGGCTGTCGTATATTTGGTCTTCTTGAAAGCAGCCACACGCTGGTTGAAGATATCCGTCAGGCATTGTAAGCGTTCTTCCTTGGTCTTGCACTTCCTGACTTTGAGGAAGTTTTCTTCGTCCATACTATAAGGTTCGAAAGTGTTGTCGGCATCAACTAAGTCCATGTTGGTCTTGGCAAGATAGCCCTTGAAAGCGATGAACGGACGATTGTCTGTAGAAACCTTCATCAAGATGGAGGTTTCTTGACCTGGGGCGATCACGATCTTGGAGAATGCCATACCTTGAACACCAACAGCTACCTCACGAGTCAGCCACAGGGGCATTTCAACCTTCAGGGTACCATCGTTGGCAAACGTGTAGAACTTATCCACACGCTCTCTGGAACCTAAAGGTTTGAAACCGCCCACATAAAACTCCAGTTTCATGCCAGGCTTATAACCCAGCATCTTCACTTTGATGGTCGCCACACCTTTGTTGATCTTAGCGGCAGGCAGCGTCTCGTCTTTGGCGTAGGTCACATTTTGCCAATCGGCAGGCAGTTCCTGTTTCTTCTTGGTCTTGCTGTCGCAAATATTCCAGAACTGGAAAGAGCCCTCGAAATCACCTTCTGAGAAATCCAGCTCCTTCGTGTCGAGCGGTACGGGTTTGAAGTGAAGGGCAAGGCTTGCCTTTCCGCTTTGGGGCATCCAGAAGAGGGAGTCAGGTACCAAGTCGAACTCCTTCTCTGTGGTAGCCTCGCCACCTGTAATGACATACTTTTTGCCGTCAGGTGTCTGCAAGAACGACTCCTTGGCAAAGCGAATCCAACTGCCCGGATTATAGTTGGCATCGACATGCAGCACTGTTTCCGTCTGCTTCATCTCCACCTTAGTGATGACAAACTCCGAGTTAAACCTTCCCATAAAAGCCGATGGTTTCTCCCACACAACCGACTTTTGTGCCTTTCCCGTCATTGCCACAAGAGCCAGCAATGCGGTGATGATCATTTGTTTCATATTCATTTTATAGATGATTACACCCTATATAACGCAGCACACACGGAAAATGTGACACAAAAAACGTTAAATAAACAAAAGTTCTTTTGTTCCTTCCCTCACTTCTTTGAGTATCTCCATACAGCGAGGGCGAGTGATGCGGATATTGGTCCCCACAGTTATCATGTCTTCGTCTGTAGGGAGTCCTTTATAGTTGACCGTCGAGGCATGTTCGCTCAAGGTGTTGTCGTTGGTCAAGTCGTAAGCAGGAGCCAATGTCCACACCCCATCTCGGCAAATGAAACTGAAGTTGCGGGCATGGTCGTCGTAGTTGTGGGCATAGACATTAAAAGCCATTCTGCGGAACTGCTGCTCCACCTCAGCGGGCGACTGCGTGAGATAACCCGTCAACTGCAACAGGCTGTGGTAATCCATCTTGGGAGGGCGGATAGGTTCGTTGAGCAATCCACTGGCTGTCACCACATGAAACCGCTTGCCATCTTCCATGTCAAATCGGCGCGTGGCAAAGTATTTGCCATCCATCAGTTTGAAATCAGGCACGATGATGCCACACTGGCGGGCCACCTGATTGTATTTGTATTCCATCTCCCCGATGTTCTTGGGGTCGTAGGTGTGACGGAACTTCACCAGCCAATGACCTTCCGAATCCGTATAGATGCATTTCGGACGGACACCGCCAGAGTTGCCGCTTCGGAAGAAGAGCGCATCGGCATGTTCTTCCGTCTTCTCCGACAGGACATTGAGCGCCATCTGCTGCATCTCATCAAACGAACCCTGCCAGTCGCTTTGAGGTGTCTTGACCTCTGGGACATAACAGAGAGCACCCATGCCCGAACTGCCCACAAGACTCAATCGCTGAACAGGGGTCAACGCTCCGTAGTTGATGCCCGATTTGCTGAGAACCTTTCGAAGCAGATACTCACCATAACCACCAGGAAGGCTGTCCTCAAACACACCGAAGTTCCCGTTGAAGGGGCGATAGTCGGCGGTAAAGAGACCTGCCTTCAGAGGCAGTTTCAATGGAGAAATGGAAAAGCCATCGGCAAGCCAATCCTTATCGTACTCAAACTGACAGGACTGCTTGCTACCGGTGGAAAGCACACCGACTTTCCTCCCATGATAAGTCACGATGACTGATTGCAAATCTTTCATCACACACCTCTCTTTCTGGTTTTGTTTTTGTTGATTTCCAACAGTTCCTCCATCGTGTCATATTTTGGTTCAGACAGCAGCAGCATGATGTCCTCGGAGTAGCCAAGGGCTTTGGCCAGTTTCACATACGACTCCAAAGAGATGGAGTGCTTCAGTTCGAAACGCTGGATGCTGGATGCGGGCACACCACTCATCTCCGACAGGCTTTTCGTCGAGATTTTCTTCTCCAACCTGCGAGCCTTCAGATTTTCAGCCAACCGCTGCATCGTCACCTGTAGCGGATAGGGGTCAAACACATACTTGTTCTGCATCATATATTATGCATAAATTTAGATTTTACAGAATAGCGCATCATATATTGTGTACAAAAGTACGAACTTTTTTTCAAACCACCAAACATTTTCCCATTTATTTCACCTCAAACCAACGTTTTCTTCATGAATGGCCCTCCCCTTCCAACCTTTCAAAAGGAGCACTGTAAGAACCACCGCTACCTCAACGCAACAACCTCTTGTGCCTCCCTTCCACTACCTCGAAATCGGTGTGAGTCACACCGAGGGTGGCGGTCTGAGTCAGACCGATAGGGTCGGTGTGAGTCACACCGTTTTTGAGGCAGTGGAAGAAGGGTGCGGGAGGTGATGGAAGTGAGGAAAGGGAGGAAGTGTCAGTTCCACTTTTTCAGGAATAAAGTTCCTGCAAGACCTCCAAAGATTTCAGTTCAGGAAAGTTGGGGATGTGGAGGCGATAATACTCGTTGAGGACATGAAGAATGCGTTGGCGCTCCTGTCGCGAGAGACGGAAAAGGTGCATGGTGGGATAATCCATACGGAAAAGCGTGGGAAGGGCACGCGCCTCTGCATCACGAAGGAAATGGGCGTGAGGAGGTTGGCGATCGCAATAGGAGCCTGCAAGGAGGTCGAAAAACCGATCGGGACGTTCTAAATTGGGATAGATGCCGATGAAGCGGCTGAGGTGCATGAGGAAGGCAACGTGGAAGTTGGCCATCGATGCAGGCGAATCGACCATATCGAGCCACTGAAGGGAGGACTCCACATATTTAAATAAGAGAGGATTTTCCTTTTCCTCGCGCAGGGCGGCACTGAGGAACTCGGCCAGAAAGAGCGCCAAAGAGGACTTGACGGGCGAAAAGGGAAGGTCGGTGTAATTATAATAGGCATGCACATCGGCTGGGCGTGGAAGTTTGCCCGCATTGGGACGAAGTTCGGCGCTGAACTCCACCATCGACAGCGGTTGCCAGAAAGACACGCTACGCACGGAACGTTTGGCACGCGTCGTGCTGGTCATGAACGACTGACGTCCACGACTCTCTGTGAAAACATCGACAATGAGGGATGCATCACCATATTTCACCGTTCTCAACACGATGCCTCGAAGTGTCTCTTGCATAGAACCACATGTGCAATTTGCTTGGCAAAGGTAGCGATTTTTTCGCTTCCCCTCCGAAGTTAAGGAAATTTAACGCTTCCTGATGTCACATTTTCCATAGGAACTGCGTTATATATGATAGCAACAATAACAAATAAACATGAAAATTATCTTTACCGCTCTTCTTTTCCTGTTTGCGCTAGCGGGGCAAGCGAAAGAGAAAGTAATTGTGTGGGAACAACCCACCACTGAGTATGGAACTGACTACGGAGACGGGTACTTCAACCTCGCCCTTGACGTGACGAAGGTGGAACTGAAGGAGACCGAGACTGTGGTGCATATCACCGCGACAGAACGTTCCGATTATGAGCAGTTCTGCTTTCAGTTTGCTGGCGACACCTATCTGAAGGTGGGCGACCAACGCTACCCGCTCGTGAAAGCCGACGGCATAGAACTTAATAAGTTCGTGCAGACGGGCAAGGACAACAAGCGTGAGATGGCATTCCATTTCCCCGCTCTGCCTAAAGGCACCAAGTCGTTTGACTTCATCGAGGGCGACGGACTGGGCGCTTTCCAAATCATAGGCATCAAGCCTGTGGAGGAGCGTTGGAAACAACTGCTACCCTCCTATTGGCGCAATGACCGGACAGGCGACTGGGAAATTGCCTTCACGGAAGAGGGAGCCATCTACGATTGCCTGTTCTGGACATATAAGCAACGCAACGTGAACCCTCAGACGGGCGAGGCAGAGATGGTGCTCAGCAATGGCGACAACAAGGAAATAAAGGTTGTGGTGGGAAAAGACAAAAAGGGCAAGCGCACCATGCAGATTGGCGAGCAGAAGGTGACTTACTCCATGATAACCAGCCGATTCATGCCTGACTACCCCACAAAAGACACACGCACCGGGTTCGTCGACAATGGCTACAAGATGGATACCGTGACGGTGGTGGGCTGGATTAAAGACATGCCTGGTGCATACAAGAATGACAAGACCTTCGAGTTCGGTTTCGAGAACTTCCTCACCGGCGAACAGGAATCTGTCTATGCTGACTTGGACGAGCAGGGGCACTTCACGGTGAAGATTCCGGTGCTGAACAGTACAGACTTCTTCTGCGACTGGCGTCGTTGCTTCCTCGAAATGATGTTGGAACCAGGCAAGACCTACTTCCTGCTCTACGACTTCAAGGAGGGACGACGTTACTTCATGGGTGACGACTGCCGCCTGCAGAATGAACTCTTCAAATATCCGACCGGATGGAATAATGTGGGGAGAGACAGGGCTGGCGAAGGAACGCCCGAATTTTTTGCCCAGTACATCGTCTCTGTCGATAGCCTGCTGAATGCGGTGTATGCAAACATTGATGCGCTTTGCGAGGCACATCCCACACTCTCTACACGCTTCAACCTGTACCACAAAGGCCACACACGCTTTCAACAGGCTCGCGAATTTGGTCAGGCACGTTTCCGCGCTCCCCAGTTCCAATTGCCTGACAACGCACGCAAGTATGCCTATGAAACCTTCTGGACAAAGATGGAAGAGCCTTACACTCTCCATCGTGACCTGAGCAATTTCCTCACCGACTATCTTGACGATGCCGCCCACAACGTGAAGTCTTCAATCTCCATCAATCCCCAAGACCATATTGAAGAATATGCCTCGAACGAGGAGGAACTGGCCTTGCTAAAAAGATGGAAGGAATGGATTGCCGAAGCCAACGAAGCAGTTGAAAAAGCGCCCACAATAGAAGAGAAGATGAAAGTGGCCGAGGAATTAAACACCAAGAATGCGGACATGATTCAGCAGGTAAACAAGATTCTCAATGGTTCTAAAGGCATGAGGCTCGTGGGTGGGCAACTGCTGGTGGCAAGGATGAAAGGCAATCTCCAGATGCTCGACTCACTCCAAGCATCTCCATTCATCAAGGACATGTATCTCTCACAAATGGTGTGCAAAGAGATTGAGCACAGACGTTGTTCTTTACTCCCAGAAGTGATGGACACGCTGAAGGCTCTTGTGACCAATCCTATCTGTATCGAGATAGCAGAAAAGAAAAACAACCACTATGTGGCCCTCGAAAACAGAGAATTCGACAAACTGGTGCTGAAGTCGTCCGACAACCTCGCAGACCTCTCTGAAGGCGAGGCATTGCTGAAGAAAATCGTTGAGCCTTACAAGGGCAAGTTCGTGCTGCTCGACATCTGGGGCACGTGGTGCGGACCTTGCAAGGAAGCCCTCTCGCACTCCACCGAAGAATACGCACGCCTGAAAGACTACGACATCGAGTTCCTCTATCTGGCCAACCAAAGCCCTCAAGATTCGTGGGAAAACGTCATCAAGGAGTATAACGTGAGCGGTGACAACGTGGCTCACTACAACCTGCCTGCCGAACAACAGGCCGCCATCGAACGTCACCTGAACGTACATTCGTTCCCCACCTACAAACTCTTCAACCGCGATGGCAACCTGCTTGACGTAGAAGTGGATGCCCGCAACCTTGAGGATCTCGTAAAAATACTGGAAATGATGAAATGAATCTGAGCAGAAGAAATCATCACCGCATCCATTGCCCTCGTCACAAGGAAAAACAGGTCAAAGAAACACAAAGACGTGGCAGTGAAGCAACTGCTGGCAGAATGAAAGCCTTAAAATGAGGCGTTGAATAAAAAAAGTGCCGAAAAGTTTTGGCAGTCAGAGAAAAAGTCGTACCTTTGCACTCGCAATTAAAAAATTGCCTACAGGTTGGCCCGTTCGTCTATCGGCTAGGACGAGAGATTTTCATTCTCTAAAGAGGAGTTCGACTCTCCTACGGGCTACCAGCCCACGCGCTGGGCGTTTTTTTTGAAGAGGATTTTTGCCGCTCAAAGAAAACAAACATGGAGATGGGTGCGAGGTCTAAGCGCCATACCACATCGGACTCCACCAAACAATTCATCATTAACAATTAACAATTTAAACAAATGGCACATCACAAATCATGTCTGAAGCGCATCCGCCAGAACGAGAAGCGCAGACTCCACAACCGTTATTACGCAAAGACAATGCGTAACTACCTCCGCGACATCCGCAACACCAAGGACAAGGCTACGGCTCAGGAAATGTTCCCAAAACTCCAGAAGATGCTGGACAAGTTGGCTAAGCAGAACATCATCCACTGGAAGAAAGCCGCTAACCTGAAGTCAGGTACTGCCAAGATGATTGCAAAACTCGCTTAAACGAAACCGACGCAGAAGCAAAGACCAACAACATAAAAGGTGGTCATAGCAAAAACGATTCGTTAGAGATACGTGGTCAAGATTCCGTGTGAATCTTGACCTTTTTTATGCCCTTTTGGAAGGTAAAATGCCCTCTTTGAGAGTTTTTTCCCCGAAGGGGAACTTTTCTTCACTTTTTATTTCGTCATGTCAAGTTTTTTCCGTAACTTTGTAACGAATAAAAGAGAATATAAGCAATGGATGAAGCACTTATGAACGGGGCGGATTATTCTGCCAGTAACATCCAAGTCCTTGAAGGCTTGGAGGCCGTAAGAAAACGCCCCGCCATGTACATCGGTGACATCAGCGAGAAGGGGTTGCACCACCTCGTTTATGAAACCGTGGATAACTCTATCGATGAGGCGTTGGCAGGTTTCTGCACGCACATCGAAGTGACAATCAACGAAGATAATTCCATCACCGTACAGGACAATGGCCGCGGTATCCCCGTGGACATGCACGAGAAGGAGCACCGCAGCGCCCTCGAAGTGGTGATGACCGTGCTACACGCCGGCGGTAAGTTCGACAAGGGTTCATACAAAGTGTCGGGCGGTCTGCACGGTGTGGGTGTGAGTTGTGTGAATGCTCTTTCCTCCCACATGACCTCGCAGGTGTTCCGCGACGGCAAAGTGTATCAGCAGGAATATGAGAAGGGAAAACCGCTCTACGACGTGAAAGTGGTGGGTGAGACAGAACTGCGAGGCACCCGTCAGCAGTTCTGGCCTGATAAGAGCATCTTCATCACCACAACATACAAGTATGACATCTTGGCAAACCGCATGCGCGAACTTGCCTATCTGAATGCCGGCATCAAAATCACGTTGACAGATATGCGTCTGGACAAGAACGCCGAAGTGGGCATCGAAGGCATCCGCCAGGAGGTGTTCCACAGCGAAGGCGGTTTGAAGGACTTCGTCCGCTACATTGACTCCACACGCACCTGCCTGTTCGACGATGTGATTTATCTGAACACGGAAAAGCAGAACACGCCTATCGAAGTGGCTATCATGTACAACACTTCGTACAGCGAAAACATCCACTCTTACGTCAACAACATCAACACCATCGAAGGCGGTACGCACCTGCAAGGTTTCCGTACGGCATTGACCCGCGTGCTGAAGAAGTATGCTGACGACAACAAGATTACGGAGAAGCTGGAAAAGCAGAAGATAGAGATTAGCGGTGAAGACTTCCGCGAAGGTCTCACAGCAGTCATCAGCGTGAAGGTGGCAGAACCTCAGTTTGAGGGACAGACAAAAACCAAACTCGGCAACAGCGAAGTGGCAGGCGCCGTACAGCAGGCTGTAGGCGAGGCTTTGGCATACTATCTGGAAGAGCACCCGAAAGAGGCCAAGATGGTCATCGACAAGGTGGTGCTGGCTGCTGAGGCTCGTGTGGCCGCCCGTGCTGCCCGCGAGAAGGTGCAGCGCAAGAACCCGATGACGGGTGGTGGTCTGCCAGGCAAACTGGCTGACTGCTCCGACAAGGACGCTGCGAACTGCGAGATGTTCATCGTCGAGGGAGATTCGGCCGGTGGCTCTGCTAAGCAAGGTCGCGACCGCCACTTCCAAGCCATCCTGCCCATACGTGGTAAGATATTCAACGTGGAACGCGTAAAATGGCACCAAGCTTTCGAGCATGAAGAGGTGAACAACATCTTCCAGGCATTGGGCGTGAAGTTCGGACTCAACCCCGAAGACCAGAAGGAAGCCAACTACGACAAACTGCGCTACTACAAGACCATCATCATGACCGATGCCGATGTCGATGGTTCTCACATCGACACCCTCCTGATGACCTTGTTCTTCCGCTTCTTGCCACAGTTGATTCGCGACGGCCGTCTCTACATCGCCACCCCCCCACTCTACAAGTGTACAAAGGGAAAGGTGAGCGAGTACTGCTACGATGAATCTGCCCTGCAGCGCTTCATCGACACCTACGGAGAGGGCTCAGAGGACAAGATTAAGGTACAGCGTTACAAAGGTCTTGGTGAGATGAACCCAGAGCAACTTTGGGAGACCACCATGAACCCTGCCACGCGCCTCCTGAAACAAGTGACTATCGACGACGCAGCCGAGGCTGACTACACCTTCTCCATGTTGATGGGTGAGGACGTCGGTCCACGCCGCGAGTTCATCGAGAAGAACGCCACTTACGCCAACATCGACGCATAAACAACGTCAAGCGACTTGACATTGTTCTTGCCAGTTTGACATTGTGCTCGCTTAATCGAACATTTGCAGAATGTTCTCACGCTCGACAAAGTTCAAGCAAGCTTGACATTGTTCTCGTTTAATCGAACATTTCATTCAATTCTTACATATATTCTCGTGCCGACCATCCAGAAGTGATTCTAACCGCGTCGGCACATCTTTTTTCTTCACCTCAAATGTTTGGAGAGGGCAAAAGGACAACAAAACAAAAGGCGCCGGCTATGCTTCATCAGCATAGCCGGCGCCTTTGTCTTATTTATTATGGAGTCAACTAAAAAGAATTGTTGCTCCTGGTTCCAACATGTTCGATTTATTAGAACCCATATCTGTGAGTTGACGCAATGTTTCCTTCGAACGCTTGTAGGTAGGTGATGTCTCCACCATACTGATGACATCTTCATTGTCAAGATCTTCCTCCTTGAAGATGTAACTGTAGATAGGACGACGGATGATGCTGTGGTTCTTATCAGGACCATAAATGGTCTCACGACGATGCGCACGTTCAGCCTCCAGTTCTGCTTTCTCTGCATCACGCTGCTGCTGTTCCTTATCACGTGCCATCAGACGATTACCAAGTTCATCAGAGTCGATATCTTCCACGCCGAAGCCTGTGGCAAGAATGGTAATCTTCACCTGGTCAGTTAACGACGGGTCAACAGAAAGACCCCACTTGGTCTCCACGTCATCACGCTTCACCTTGGCCATAAACTCATGCACCTCGTTCATTTCGTCCATCATCAGGGCGTTATTGCCTTCTCCTGCCTCGTCAGGCACAGAGATGCGGATAAGTATCTTGTTGGCACGATAGATGTCGTTATTGTTGAGCAATGGAGAATTCAAAGCATCGTTTATACCCTTCGTAACGCGGTTTTCGCCCGAACCATATCCTGTACTCATGATGGCCACACCACCATCTTTCAGCACAGTACTAACATCGTTAAAGTCGAGGTTGATGATACCGTGCATCGTGATAATCTCCGCGATGGAACGCGCCGCATTGCAGAGCGTGTCGTCAGCCTTTGCAAAGGCCTTGATGACGGTGAAGTCTTGATAAATCTCACGCAAACGCTCGTTGTTGATAACAAGCAACGCATCCACATTCTTACTCATCTCCTCCACACCGTCAAGTGCCTGGTCAATCTTCTTGTTACCTTCCCAACGGAACGGAATAGTCACGATACCCACGGTGAGGATGCCCATGTCCTTGGCCGTCTTGGCAATAAGCGGGGCAGCACCAGTACCTGTACCGCCGCCCATACCAGCCGTGATGAAAGCCATCTTGGTTCCATCGGAAAGCATGCTCTTGATCTCGTCAATAGACTCCTCAGTGGCCTTACGTGCACGATCAGGACGGTTGCCCGCTCCAAGACCCTCACTTCCCAACTGAATCTTTTCTGGCACTGGGGAGTCCTGCAACGCCTTGTTATCCGTATTACATACGACGAACGTGACATCGTGGATACCTTCATTGTACATGTGGTTGACCGCATTGCTACCGCCGCCGCCAACACCGATCACCTTAATGATGCTCGTAGTGCCCTTCGTAAAGTTGAAAACACCAATGTTATCGTCTTCTACCATATCTTGTTCTGTTTTTTTACTTAGTTATTGTTCGTCACTCACAAGGTCATTAAGTGTACGCTTGAATCGTCCCCAAGCGCTGTTTTCCTTGTTTGCATAGTTCACATTCTCCGTCAGTTCATCAACAGCATCCTTCAGCAGGTCGGCAAGGTCAGCGCCTTCTTTGAGACTCTGCTTGAACTTGTCCTTCCCTTGCAAGGCTGCGGCTGCCTTTTCGTACTTCTCGCCTATCGTTTCATCGAGAATTGACAACGAAAGCTCTTTCGCACTCTGACGAACCTTCTTGTCACTGCCATATTTCCGCAACTCATCGTTCTGCTTTTTGACTTTGTCAATAGCAATACGTATCTCGGTCTTCACGTTATCGAAAGCAATGGCATCTTGTGCCTCGGCTGCTGCGGCAGCATCCGCCTCTTCACGGAGGCGGCGACGCTCCTCTTCTTTCTGTTGCTGGTCGAACATATCGGGAGCACGGTCAAAGGCCTCACCACCGCAAGAAACAGTACCTCCAAGCAGCAACGAAACGATGGTTGCCGACTGTGCGCTGTCAAGCACAATGTTGGAGGCATTGGAAGTCTTCACCACCATCTGGTTCACTTTGTTGGCTACACGCACCTTGTCGATCTTTGTACCCTTCACAAAGGCCTTAACAATGTTCTTCATGTTGCTACCACCACCTGTGATGACCAAACCCGCCAAGAGTTTTCCACTATAGTCGGAGTTAATAATCTGGTTGCTCACATTGGCAATGATTTCGTTCATACGTGCCTCAGCCACGTTCTTGATAGTGGCGATTTCTATCTGTCGGCCATCCGAGGTAGTGTAGAACTGAGGATCTGCCTCCTCTGACATGTCTGTTTCTTGGCAAGCATCGCCATACTTCAACTTCACATCCTCCGTCTCAGCCTCATCTATGGGCAAGGTGGCAAGGTCTTTGTTGATATTGTTGCTTCCCAATGGAATGGTGACAAGGTAACGAACAATGTTGTTCTTGTAGACCACCAACGTAGTGGTGTCAGCACCCAAGTCGACAAGCGCACAGCCCGAACGCTTCTCTGCATCAGTCAAAACATTATTGGCCAACTGAAGCGGAGAAATCAGCCCCTCAGCAATCGACACGCCTGCGTTAGCAAACACGGTCTCAATGTTCGTGCGGAGATTAGACTTGGCTATCACATCAAGGAACTCACCTTCGATGTTCGTGCCCATCACACCTACAGGGTCTGCAATAATGCTGGAATCCACTACATACTCTTGCGGGAAGTTCTCCAGCACTTCATAATCATTGAAAGGAATCTCATAGCTCTCCTGACGGATAGCGTCGATTGCCTCGTTGGTGATGTAACTCTGTGTGAGCAGGTTCCTCTTGATAATGCACTTGTAGGAACGCACCGACTGACCACCCAAGCCAACATAAGCACGAGAAATCTTTGTCTTGAGCACAGCCTCAAGTTTCGCGATGATGTTGTTGACACTCTGGTAGGTCTTCTCAATGTTGTAGACGACACCACGCTTCACACACCCCACAGTTTTCTCTTCTGCATAGGCGAGAATCTGCATCGTGCCATCCTTTTTCTTGCCTGCGATGCCAGAAATCTTGGACGAGCCAAGTTCCACCGCAACAATGAACTCTTTATCTGAATTGGCCATATATTTGAATATCTTTGAATTTGTTGGTTTTCTATTGATTATCTCTCGTTGTCATTACGACTCTTTTCATTCACGTTTGGTACAGATGATCTGTCCATCATACTCCAGGTTCACCCGTGCATACTTCTCCCAACCCACTGTCTTTACAGCCTTGTTGTAGAATATCTCGAGTTTGTGGAGTTTCTTCTGATAGTCATCCATCTTACCTAAAAAAACGATGTGGTTGCCAACGCGAGGAACAAGTTCCACCACACGCTCACCCTTCCTGTTCTTCTGCACATACACCTGTTCAATCTGGCTATTCCAAAACTCGTTGGTCTGAAGGAACTGTCCGAACTCCGCCAACTTCGTGCTGGCATACCGTGTATCTATATCACCTGAAGCCACCACCAAGTCGGTAGCGTTGTTCTTGTTCGGAATCACATTGCCCTGTGCATCGACAAAATAGCCGTCTCTACCATCAGGAGACACATAGATGACGGGCACACGTTGTTCCACGCTGATGCAGAGTTTGCCATTAGAAGTCTTGTAGCACTCCACCTTCGAAATGAACTCGTTCTTGGCAATGGTCTCCTCAATTTTCTCCGTGTCCACATCCTTCATTAACATACCCGTAGGATAAACATGGGCACGTTTCAGCATCTTTTCCACATCTTGCTTGTCGATAAAAGCAGACTTCTCATTCTGCTTCACCTGCAATTCCACAGACACGCACCTCTCTTCCTCATCTGGCCCCGACAAGAACAGCATCGCATACGCCACGTAGCCCACCAGCCCTATGGCGAGCAGCGACACCAGCGTAATCTTCACAATCTTTCCTGCTTTCATCTTCTTGTTCTTATTTTGAGTGATTCTTTGTTTTCTCCAAGAGGTTCTCTGTGTCTATTTTGATAGAATCTCCGCAATCTGCGGAACATAGTTCTCAATGTCTCCTGCACCCAACGACATCAACACGTCAAAATTTCTGCTACGGGCCACATCAAGGATGTCCTCTTTGTGGATGAGATGTTTCTCGATGCCTGGACGCAGATGGTCGTAGATGAGTTGGCTCGTCACCCCTTCTATCGGCAGTTCACGAGCAGGGTAAATGTCACACAAGTACACCGTGTCAAGCAACGAAAGGGCTGCGGCGAACTCTTTATAGAAGTCACGGGTACGTGTATAGAGATGCGGCTGGAAAATGGCCGCAATCTTCTTGTCCTTGTACAACTCCCGTACAGACTTCACGCTTTGTTCTATTTCGTTGGGATGGTGTGCATAGTCGCTGAGGAACACCATATCATCTTTCTTCACCTTGAAGTCAAAACGACGGTCAACCCCACCAAAACTCTTCATCCCTTCACGCAGTTCCTCCTCCTTCACACCATTCAAGATAGCCAATGCCATAGCAGCAATGCCATTGTCTATGTTGATGCTCACAGGCACACCCAATTGGATGTCTTTCACCACTCCACCTGGATGCATAAAGTCAAACACTATTTCCCCTCCACCAATGCGGATGTTCTCGGCATGGAAGTCACCCTCCTCACGTGAATACTCATACACCTTCACACCTTCCTGCACATCGGCCTTCATCTCCAAACCCTTGTGGATAATCAAGGCGCCGCCTGGCTGAATAAGGGTGGTATATTTCCGGAAACTCTCCAGATATGCCTCTTTCGTTCCGTAGATATCCAGATGGTCAGGGTCAGTGGCCGTGATGACAGTCATATAGGGTCTCAGCCAGTGGAATGAGCGGTCGAACTCATCGGCTTCAATCACCACATAGTCGCTGTCGCTGAGGATGTAGTTTGTTCCGTAGTTCTTCGAGATACCTCCCAAGAAGGCGTTGCAATCCACATGGCTCTGATGTAGCAAATGTGCCGCCATTGTGGAGGTTGTAGTCTTTCCATGCGTACCCGCCACACACAACCCCTTGTGCGACTGTGTGAGGAAACCCAGCACCTGAGCCCTCTTCTGTATTTCAAAGCCATTTTCACGGAAGTACACCAACTCCGCATGCTCTGCAGGAATGGCAGGTGTGTACACCACCAAAGTGCTGTCTTTTTGTTTGAAGCAGTCGTCTATACGCGCCACATTCTCTTCGTAGTGTATCTTGGCACCTTCCTCTATCAACTTCTCCGTGAGTTCGCTGGGCGTTTTATCATATCCCCCCACATGATAGCCTTTCGTGAGGAAATAACGCACCAGCGCGCTCATGCCTATACCACCAGCGCCCACAAAATACACCGATTTTATCTCGTTCGTCTGCATCAGTATTCTATTTTTCAGTCTTTCAGTTTTTCTTGTTTCTATATTCCCATGCCAGCTTGTACACTTCTGCGGCAATCACATCAGCCGAGTTGTGGAAAGCGAGCGCCTTTACATTCCCGCTCAATGATTCCAACTTCAAATCATCCACCACTGTTTTAAGCGCAACGTCTATCAAAGTTTCTTTTGCGTGCTTATCCTTCACAAGGATAGCCGCTCCTCTGTGCGACAGCATCATCGCATTCTTCGTTTGATGGTCTTCCGCCACATTGGGTGAAGGCACAAGGATGCAGGGCTTGCCCAAGAGACATAACTCCGAGATGGAACTGGCACCAGCGCGGCTCACCACAATGTCGGCGGCTGCATAGGCGTTGTCCATGCTGCTGATGAAATCCATCACCTTCATGTTGGGCACTTCATCCGTCTTGTTCAAGGCCTCTGCTATGCTCTGGCTATAATACTTGCCGGTCTGCCAGATGAACTGCACGTCACTTTGACGGATATCCTCCAGATGAGACAACACACTTTCGTTGATTGTCCGCGCGCCCAGACTTCCACCTACAATCAGCACCGTCTTCTTGTTGGGGTCAAGACCGAAACTCTGTCGAGCCTCTTCTTTTGTCGTCTTGTTGTCGAGCAAATTCTGGCGGACAGGATTGCCCGTCATGATAATCTTCGAGGCTGGGAAGAAACGTGACATGCCGTTATACGCCACACACACCACTTTCGCCTTCTTGGCCAAGGATTTATTGGTCACTCCCGCGTAGGAGTTCTGTTCCTGAATCAAGCAAGGTATGCCCATCGAATAAGCCGCATTCAACGTCGGAGCCGAGGCATAACCGCCCACGCCCACCGCCACGTGCGGACGGAATTCGCGGATAATCTTCTTCACCATCCTCTTGCTCTTGAAAAAATCCAACATCACGCCCAAGTTCTTTGGGTTCCACAGCGGACGCAAAAGGCCACGCACCGGCAAACCCACTATCTTGTATCCCGCTGCTGGCACACGCTGCATCTCCATACGCCCCTCAGCACCCACAAACAAAATCTCCGCCTCGGGATGTTGTTTCTTGATGGCATTGGCAATCGAAACGGCCGGGAATATGTGTCCACCCGTTCCGCCGCCACTCACAATCACTCTAAAAGGTCTATTATCATCCATTTTCTACTTCACTTATGCTCTGATAGAACCATTGAATGGGCAAATGTACGAAAAAACCTCGAATTTCCCAACATAAATGCCCATAAATCACACTTTTATTTTGCAAAAATTTTTTATGGAGTCCCTTTTGACTCTCAAGCCATTGCACCGTCCGTGTAATACTCACTGGTCTCACCATTAGGAACGGCTGTCACCAACGGTGCATTCTGCTCTTTTTTCTCTGCGTATCGGCTCACACTGAGGATGACACCGATGTAGAAACTCGTTATCAGGATGGACGTTCCACCCTTACTGATGAGCGGGAGCGTCTGTCCCGTGACAGGTGCCAAACCAACGGCCACGCTCATGTTGACAAACGCCTGCAACACCATCATGATACCAAAGCCCAGTACCAGGTAGGCAGGGAAGAAACTTGTGCACTTCTGCGCTATTCGTCCCACGCGGATGAGCAAGGCCAGGTAGAGGAAAGCCACGAAGAACGCACCCAAAACACCCATCTCCTCCACAATGATGGCGTAGATGAAGTCTGACTCCGCATGCTGCAAGAAGTCTCGCTGAATGGAGTTGCCTGGACCACGACCAATGACATCGGAATTAGCAATGGCGATGGAAGCGTAGGTCGTCTGCGAGTTCTCATCGTCGAGCAGAATCTGCGTTTCTGTTTTCTTCGCCCTTTTCTCAGCCACATCTTCGCCTATGTTGAGTTTACGCTCAATGCGGTGCTTCACTGTCACCACACGCTTACAACCGGGGATTTGTTCCCATGTGGTTTCGGGCACGGCCATGACCATCATCACAAAGAACACACCCGCGCCAAGAATGACGCCAAGTCCCTTGAACATGAGGTCGTTAGGCACCTGGCCGATAAACATCATCACAACGACAACCGAAAAGAGCATCAGTGCGGTGGACACATTATCCATGATAATCAATCCACACACCAGCAGCGCTGCGCCACCCACGATGGCAAAAGCCAGATAGCGCTTGCCCTTGATAGCACCCACCACTTTGCGACGCCTGCCGCGCACCATATCCTCACGTTCGGTTTGTGTCTTGGCCAACACCACTGCCGCTGTCATCAGCAACGCCGCCTTTGCCACCTCGGAGGGCTGGAAACTGATGGAGCCAAAACTGAGCCAACGGTTGGTTCCGTTGATTTCGCCACCACCGCCCAGCACTGCAATCAGCAAGAAAAGCACCGCCAGAGGCAACAGGATGAACGGGAAAAGCATGAACCATTTGCAAGGGATTCGGTGAACCAGAAGGATAATGACCAATCCAGCCAACAGGAAACCTGCCTGGCTGACCATTGGAGCCCAGTGGTGGCCGCCCTCGAACGTCAGACGGCTCGATGCGCTATACACTTCCACCAGCGAAATCATACAGAGGAAGAAGTATATCATCCACACTCCCTTGTCCCCCTTGAAAAGATTGCCCCCAAAGAGGGCGTTCACAAACTTTCCCATATAACGTTTCTTTTTCTTACTCTTTCGACTGCCGTTGTTCCAAACTTATGAGAGACCTCCCCACCGACAGTCTGTTCCAAGCGTTCCTTACAAATTCTTCACACACTCTTTGAACTGCTCGCCCCGGTCCTCCATGTTCTTGAAGAGATCGAAGCTCGCGCAACAAGGGCTCAACAGGACGGTGCTGCCCGGTTTAGCCATCTTGTAGCACTCGTCCACACAATCCTTCATGCTCCGCACATCGGCAATCGGAATACCGAAACTGTCGAACGCTGCATGGAGTTTTGAGTTGTCAACACCCAAGAAGACGAGGCCTATGCACTTCTCTCTGACGAGGTCAAAAATCTCCGAATAATCATTACCCTTGTCCTTTCCACCGAGGATGAGCACCACGGGGGTACGCATGCTGTCCAGTGCATACCAGCAGGCATTCACGTTGGTGGCCTTCGAGTCATTGATGAACTCCACACCGCGCACACGGCCAGCCTTCTCCAAACGGTGCTCCACACCCTCGAAACTCTTCAATCCCTCACGAATCTGCTCATTGCTCACACCTGCCAAATCGGCTGTAATACCGGCGGCGAGCGAGTTGTAGAGATTGTGCTTGCCGCGCAAAGCCAATTCCTCCTGCTCCATGTTGAAAGGCGTGGGACTCTCAATCACGTATTCGTCCTCATCCACATAACCAATCACACTATCGCTCTTGAACTCGCTGAAGGGGCAAAGACGCGCCTTGATGTTATATTTCTTCAGTTCAGCCGCCACGATAGGGTCATCGTTCCAAAAGACGAAAGCGTCGTCGGGCGTCTGGTTCTGGATGATGCGCATCTTGGAGTCCACATAGTTCTGCATCTTGAAATCGTAACGGTCGAGATGGTCGGGTGTGATGTTCATCAGCACGGCAATGTCGGCCTTGAAGTCGTACATGTTGTCGAGTTGGAAACTGCTCAGTTCAATCACATAGTAGTCGTGCTGTTCCTCAGCCACCTGCAAGGCAAGGCTGCTACCGATGTTTCCGGCCAAACCTACGTTATATCCCGCATTCTTCAAGATGTGGTAAATCAGCGAGGTCGTGGTCGTCTTGCCGTTACTACCCGTAATACAAATCATCTTCGCGTTCGTGTAACGTCCGGCAAACTCAATCTCGGAGATAATCGGGATGTTCTTCTCCTTGAGTTTCTGAATCATCGGTGCATTCTCAGGAATGCCCGGACTCTTAATGACCTCATCGGCATTGAGAATCAACTCTTCCGTATGATGCCCTTCCTCCCACACAATCCCGTGGTCGTTCAGGAGTTTCTTGTATTTATCCTTGATGTTCGACATGTCGCTCACAAACACATCAAACCCCTTCTTCTTGGCCAACACGGCCGCACCCGCACCGCTCTCAGCAGCACCTAACACAACGATTCTTTTCATCTTATTTTCCGTATTTTATCTAATTTTCAAAGTAATGATGGTGATGGCGGCCAACAGGATGGTGACAATCCAGAAGCGCGTCGTAATCATCGACTCAAACAACAAACCCTTAGGACGCTTGATGAGGTATGTGACCCCCTCTTCCATCTTGTGACGATAGTGGTCGTGGAACGGTGCACGTTTGAACACACGCCACTTCTTTCCCCTCTTGTTGCCCTGCTTAGCGTAGGCAATCTGGAGCATCACCGAGAGGCTTTCCATCAAGAAGATGCCACACAAGATGGGCAGCAACAGTTCCTTGTGAATGATGACCGCCGTGACGGCAATGACACCACCGATGGCCAAACTGCCCGTATCACCCATGAACACCTTGGCAGGATAAGCATTATACCAAAGGAAGCCAACCAGAGCACCCACAAAGGCACTAAGGAAGACCACAATCTCCTCCGAACCCGGTATATACATCACATTCAGATAGTCAGCAAAACGAATATGACCGCTCACATAGGCAAGGATACCCAACGTGACACCGATGATGGCAGAGTTGCCTGCACACATACCATCCATACCATCATTCAAGTTGGCACCGTTGCTCACTGCAGCAATGACGAAAGTGGTCACCAGCACAAAGAGAATCCAGCCACAGGCACGTTTCGTCTTACCATCCTTAATGAAACTGAACACTTCGTAATAGTCTATGTTGTTACTCTTCACGAAAGGCACCGTTGTCACCGTGCTCTTGCGCGCTTCACTCTTATGGTACACCTCCACATTTTCACCTATCTCACGCTCCACATTTTCGCGAACCACAGCGTCAGGACTGAGCCACAGCGTCAGGCCCACAGCAACACCAAACACCAATTGCGCCAACATTTTCCATCGTGGCGCAAGACCATCCTTATTGCCTGACAACTTAATTTTGTCATCCATGAAACCGATGATGCCAAAGAAGGCAATAGTCACAATCAGCAACACCACGTACACATTATTCAATCGGCCAAACAGCAAAGCCGGCACAATCACCGCAGCAAGAATGACGATGCCACCCATTGAAGGCACACCCTTCTTCTGTACACCATAAGGATCAATGGCAGCATCACGAGCTTCCTCGATGTGCTTCTTCTTTCGCATATACTTGATGAAGTACTCACCTGCCACCATCGAGATGAACAAGGAAAGAATGAGCGATGCCAAAGCCCTAAAGGAGACATAACAGAACAAGCCCGCACCCGGGATGTCAAAGTCGGACAGATATTTGAATAAGTCGTATAACATGGGGTTTAATCAATATGTTAGTTACTAATCGTCTATGCTTTACTGCCTATCTTACATTAAAAACAGGCTCTCACCTCTTCCTTGTCATCAAAGTGATGCTTCACGCCCTTCACGTCCTGATAGTCCTCGTGTCCCTTGCCGGCAATGAGAATCACGTCGCCTGGCTTGGCCATCACACAAGCGGTCTTGATGGCCTGTCGCCTGTCAACGATGGCTATCACCTTCTTCATCTGCTCCTCGTCAAGACCTGCAAGCATATCGTTGATGATGTCCTGAGGCTCTTCAAAACGCGGATTATCACTGGTGATGATGACACGATCGCTCTGCTTCACAGCCTCACGAGCCATGAGCGGACGCTTTCCTTTATCACGGTTACCACCTGCACCGCACACGGTGATGACTTCACCCTTTCCCTCCAGCACACCATGAATGGCATTGAGCACATTCTCTAAGGCGTCGGGAGTATGGGCATAATCGACAATGGCTGTATAACCCGAGGGGGAACGCAACGCCTCAAAACGTCCATTCACAGGCTTCATTGCACTCAGCGCCACCAGCACCTCCTGTTCGCTTTTACCCAACATGATGGCAGCGCCATACACCGCCAACAGGTTGCTCACATTGAATTTGCCGATGAACTGAACACCAACCTCTTTACCATTGATATCGAGATACATACCCTCAAAGTGACACTCTATAATCTTCGCCTTGAAGTCAGCAGGACTCTGCACAGAATAAGTCTTCACCTGCGCCTTCGTGTTCTGCACCATCACCAGGCCGTTCTTGTCATCTGCATTCGTGACCGCAAACGCTGTGTCGGGAAGGTTGTCGAAGAACTGTTTCTTTGCCTTGATGTAGTTCTCGAAAGTCTTATGATAGTCGAGATGGTCACGTGTGATGTTCGTGAAAAGACCGCCCACAAAGTTCAAACCGCCAATACGGTTCTGCACAACACTATGGCTGCTCACTTCCATAAAGGCATATTCACATCCCGCCTCCACCATACGTGCCAAAAGGGCATTCAGCGTGATGGGGTCAGGAGTGGTGTGTTCTGTTGGAACCGCCTCACCATCAATGTAGTTGCATACGGTGGAAAGAAGTCCTGCCTTGTGCCCCATGTAACGGAACATCTCGTAAAGCACGGTCGCAATCGTGGTCTTCCCGTTGGTGCCTGTCACACCCACCAGTTTCAGTTTGCTCGTCGGATCGCCATAAAAAGTGGTGGCAACCTGACCAACCGACTGCTCCGTATTGGCCACTCTCACATAAGTGACCCCTTCTTGGGCATCAGCGGGAATCTCTTCGCACAACACAGCCACAGCGCCCTTGTCCAACGCCTTGCCTATATAGTTGTGCCCATCAGCCACCGTTCCTCGCACGGCAACAAAAAGGTTTCCATCCACAATCTGGCGAGAATCAATCTGCACGCCAGTGATGTCACGCTCCATGTCGCCCTGCACTGCGAGGACATCGAGTTTACTTACGAGATTTTCCAGTTTCATTGTTTATATGTTCTTTTAGTTCCACACCTTATTTCATTTGAGCGCCAAAGTCAGCGTCACGGTCTGTCCTTTCACCACCTTGCTGCCACTCGACACACTCTGCGCAACCACCTTGCCACGTCCGGTCATCCGCACCTTCAATCCACGATTGCTAAGTGCACAAACTGCATCTCTGGCTCCCATTCCCAACACGTTGGGCACAATATCATTGCTCACCTTCACCGACTGAAACTCAACAGCATCATCACCAGCCACCGCGGTTCCCCACTCATATCCCTTACCACCTTCTGACTTCACACCCAATTTGTTGAGCACATACTGTGCCGCTATCACATTTCCGTTCTTCACACCAGGGACAAAAACGGCTGTCGAGTCTTTCGCCACATTGATGTCGGTAGTCACATTCTTGGAATAGATGCGTTGTGCAATCTTCGAGAACACAGGACCTGCCTGGCCACCACCACTGGCCACATAGTAAGCGTGGCGAATGGCGACGATACAAGTATATTTAGGGTCTTCCGAAGGATAATACCCACAGAAACTTACCAAGTGCTCATTTTGACCACCTTTATAGCCACCTTTACCGGCCACCTGTGCTGTACCCGTTTTTCCACTCACATGGAAATACGGATTACCCGCCTTCTTTCCAAGTCCCTCACGGTCGTTCACCACACGATAGAGAATCTTCTGGATGTCGTCCAATGCAGCCTGACGGCAGATGTGTGTACGTATCACCTCCACAGGAAACTCTTCCACCATCTCTCCATTCTTTGAAATGCCCTTTGCGAAGCGTGGACGCACCAGTTTTCCATTGTTGGCAATCGCATTGTAGAAGGAAACGGTACTAATGGGAGGAATCTGCGTCTCATATCCGATCGACATCCACGCCAAAGCCGTAGCAGACCAATTGTCCGACATTTTGTAACCACCTGTGTGGTCTTTATGAGGCATGCGGATTCTCGGTTCAGCGGCACCATCGAAAGGTAATCCAAGCGGCGTGCCAATACCCACACGACGTAAGCCTTCCACAAACTTCTCTGGCTGGTTATGATAATGAGCATCAATCAGTTTGCTCACACCCACGTTGCTTGAGAACATCAACACGTGTGGCACATCAATGGTGCCGTAGCCACCACGATACCAGTTGTGGTCTTTCATCTTCGCACCGTACATATTGCAAATACCGCTACCGGTATCCACCTGATCGTCCACCGTAATGTAACCATCATCCAATGCCACAAGAATGGAAGCGGTCTTGAAGGTGGAACCCGGCTCCATCAAGGCAGCCAAAGCAAAGTTCTGTGCTTCATAATAATTGCCGTCATCATAACGCACAAGGTTCACGATTGCCTTCACGTCGCCCGTCTTCACCTCCATCAGAATCACCACACCCATTGAGGCTTCCAATTCGTGCAACTTCTCGCGCAACGCACTCTCGCAGATGTCCTGCATACTCACATCAATGGTGGTCACCAAATCATATCCGTCCACAGGTTCCTTGTCCACGATGGAGAGATACTTTGACAACACTTTCTTATTATGAACCTTTCCGGGTTCACCTCTCAGCAGCGAGTCGTAAGCCAATTCCAATCCCGAGCGTGCCGAGTCCTTCGCGCCATACATTTCGCCCAACGTACGTCGAGCCAGCGAACCAAATGGCTTATTCCGGTTGTTACGCTCTTCTGCCACCAATCCACTACGATTGCGGTTCTTCAGGTTGAAAATGGGGAGTTTGATCAATTGGTTATATTGGATGAAATTCAACACCGTGTGTGGGCACACTTCCCAATAACGCTTGCGTTTCTCCAAACCCTCCAGCAAGTGCGTTTTGTATTCCTCAAATGTGTACTTCGGACATATCTCCACCAACCCGCGGCAAATGGTGTCCACCTCAGCCATCCACATGGAATCCTTCTCGTGCAACTGCTGAGGGTCATACACTTTCTCTTTCTGGCCAACAGCAACCGAGTCGTACCACCACTCTATACCCGACAGAAAGTCCACATACACCTTATAGTCGGGCAAACTGCTGGCCATCAACTGTCCGTCAGCGCTCAAGATGTTACCTCGGTTTGGCCTCAACAACATCGTGTCGCTCACGCTCACCGCACCCACCTTCTTCCATTTCTCATTCTGCACTGTGGCCGTATACACAGCTTTGCCGATGATAGCAAGCATCAGCAAGGCTGCCATCACCACAATGACCGTAATGCGGGTATTGATATATTTCTTGTCGAATTTCATTGTCCTTCAGTTTTTACAGGGTTCTGCACCTCGGTTTCCGTCACACCATTTGTCTTATTTTCCGTTTCTCCAGCCACCTCTCCTCCGGCTCTCTTCTTCTCTTCTGGCGACTGATTTTCAGTCGGTTTCTCTTCTGTCTTTTTCTTCTCTACCTGACCTTTTTTCGTTGCATCCAGTTGTTCTTGCGCCGCCACCAGTTCGGATGAGTCGACCAGCACTTCTTCCACTTTTGCCTCGTCAGCCACACTCCGGCGGTCGTTCTGTTTGATGAGATAAGGTGGCGTTATCGGATTGTGCAAAAGGCTATCGGGAGTGCCCTTCAACATCTTCTCCACGTTCGATTGCCTTGTCAAGTTCATCAACTCACTGGATTGCGTGAGCACATTATATTTGACTTCCTGCAAACGTCCACGCAAACTATCTATCAGGATGGCATCTTGCTGGCTATCATAACGATTGCCTGTATATAGAATCATCAACAGCGCACAGAACATCACAAACATGATCTGCTTCACCATGAATTTACTCATCAAGAAATCACCACCGAGGATGGACTTGACCGAAAATTCTCCCAAGTCATCGTCATCCTCGTTGGTAAATTTGCGGATAGCTTCTATCGCCTCTTGTTCCTCTGTGAGCACCACTTCTTCCGCCCCAGTGTCTTCGGGAAGAGTCATCACCGACTCCTCCTGCTCTACATTCCTTTTTTCCTCTTTTTTGGACATAATGCTTTTTCTCGTTGGCTATTTTCTCAAGCCTCTTCTTTTAATATAATAATGTTTAACTCACTTTATCGCCTCTTTTCGGGCGTGGATTTTTCTATTTGAATGTCATCTTGCGCTGAGCACAAGACTTGCTCACAGTCTTTTACAAACGGGCTCTTCACACTCTCTTCACACTCTCTCCGCCACTCTCAGTTTCGCGCTCCTGCTTCTCGGGTTCCGCGCCATTTCCTCCTCACTCGGCACAATCACCTGTCGGTTCACCAATCTGAAAGGAGTGTTCACCCTGCCGAAGAAGTCCTTGTCCTCTTTCCCCTCCACGTTGCCTGTCTTCATCAGGTTCTTCACGATGCGGTCTTCCAGCGAATGATATGTGATGACCACCAACCGTCCACCGGGCTTGAGCATCTCCGTCGCCCCTTTCAGCATGTCACGCAAAGCGTCCATCTCATGGTTCACTTCTATGCGCAACGCCTGGAACACCTTCGCCAACTCTTTCTTTTCCCGCTCGTTGCGGAAGAACGGCTTGACTATCTCCAAGAAGTCGCCTATTGTCACCACCATTTTCGTATGCCTTGCTTTCACGATGGCGGCTGCCAACTTTCTGCTCTGTTTCAGTTCTCCATAGAGATAAAAAACATCGGCCAACTGCTTCTCATCATACGTGTTCACCACATCAGCTGCTGTCAAACCCGCTCTTTGGTTCATCCGCATGTCAAGTTTTCCCTCAAAACGGAAAGAAAAGCCCCGTTCGCTGTCATCAAAGTGATGAGAGCTCACTCCCAGATCGGCTAGCAGACCGTCTATCTGCTCCACGCCGTGATACTTGAGAAAGTTTTTCAAGAAGCGGAAATTGCTTCTCACAAACGTAAACCTCTCCGCATCAAACCCTTCTGCGTTCTTTTCCGCATCGGCATCCTGATCAAAGCTGTACAAATGGCCGTTCCCGTCAAGCCTCGACATGATTTCACGGCTGTGACCACCGCCACCAAACGTAACATCCACATAGCAACCGCCCTGTCCGATGTTCAATCCGTCTACGCTCTCCTTGAGCAGCACCGGCACGTGGTAAGCAGTTCCTTGTTCAGCCATCAGCGCCTCCTTCCTTCATCAATCGTTCTGCGTATCCGGCTGTCCAAACATCGCTTCCAGCTCTTGGCCAAGGTTTTCGTTCTGTGCTTTCACCTCCTCCAGCGCCTGCTTACTCCAGATTTCTATGCGGTCAACCATCGACAGGAAACGCACATCACCCTCAATGCCTGCATATTGCAACTTACGCTTCGAGATGAGCAAGCGTCCCTGACTGTCCAGTTCCACAGGTTCTGCATCGGCTTCGAACATACGGAGCAGCATCTGCTGCTTGCTGTTCCACGGATTCACCTTTCCGCGCAATTCTTCGAGTTGCCGTCCCCACACCGATTCGGGGTAGAGCACCAGGCAATGCTGGAAGACATCCTGACGCAGAACGAGTCCTTGCTCGCCTTCTGCCTCAAGCACCTTCCTGAACGCTGCTGGCAGAAAAACTCGCCCTTTCGCGTCGGTTTTTGCGGGGTATTCACCAATGAATCGAACCATATTGTCGCCGTTGAGATTTGTTACTGATTTTCAACTCTTTTTAAGTAGCGTTTTTCAAAACGTGTGCAAATATACAGAAATTCCCCACAATTCCCCACTTTTTATGAAAAAAAATAAAAAAAAGTTATCAACAAGATTGTTAATAACCATCTATTTTATTGATTTTGTTATATTTATAAATATTTGTAATTTTTTGAAAAAACGTGGGGGAAATGCCCATTTGCAAAGTCGGAGTTTACAAATGGCATGTAAAACGCAATCATCGCCAACCGGTTTGTCCACTTCGCCAACATTTTCGCACCCACCAAAAGGGTTACGACACAACCACATCCGCCCCTCATCAACTACCTCCCCTGCTTTCCTTCCACTGCCTCTGAATCGACGTCGTCGACGTCGGTTAATCGACATCGTCGACATCGACCAACCGACGTCGACGATGTCGATTTGGAGGTTACGACAGTGCCGAAATGACGGCAAACGGAAAGCCGCAGCAGAGGCAAACGAAGAACCTCTGAAGGACTTTTTTCAACGCGGCTGACACATTTTTTCGTCCAAAACATTTCCGTATTCAAGAAAAAAGTGTTTACTTTGCCAACGAAAACCCATTTATTTAATAACAAAAACACATAAAACGTATGAAAAAGAACATCTTGAGTCTTGCTGTCCTTGTGGCCGCACTCGCATTCGCAATGCCTTCTCAGGCACAAGTCAAGTTTGGTGTTAAGGCTGGTCTTAACGTCAACTCTTTTAGCGTGAAGAATCTCCCTATGGCTGTTAACAAAAAAAACCGCAACGGTTTCTTCGCAGGTGTGACAGCCGACGTCACTGTTCCTCTTGTGGGTCTTGGCGTTGACGCTTCATTATTGTACGACAACCGCTGCATCGGTCTTAGAGGCACTGAGATAGAATATGAGGATGATGAGATCATACCAGTCGGACAGATTGAATCTCACAAGACTTTCCACTACATCTCAGTGCCTATCAACGTGAAATACACCGTGGGCTTGAGCAGTTTGGCAAGTGTCTATCTCGCCACAGGTCCTCAGTTCTCATGGAACGTCGGCGACCGTCACTGGCGTTTTGACGAATTGGACGAAGGTTGGGAAATGAAAAGTTCTCAATTCAGCTGGAACGTTGGTTGCGGTGCTATTGTAATGAGCCACGTACGCGTAGGCTACAACTTCAACATTGCGCTCGGCAACACGGCAGAGGCTCAATTTGGCCGATACATAGAAGGAGCAGCCAAGGGTAAACTCAAGAACAACACCCATCAGATTTCTCTGACTTATATCTTCTAATTGATGTTTGCCGACATCATACTCCCCATACCATTCGACAGCTTCACATACCTCATTCCTCCAGCCCTGGAGGACAGAGTGATGCGAGGCTGTCGAGTTGTTGTGCCCCTCGGCAAAAATAAAATCTACACGGGTGTGGTGCTCCGCACCCACAACGATGCTCCGGAAGGCGTGGAGATGAAGGCCATCATAGAGGTGCTCGACAGCACTCCCGTCGTGAACGAGCCGCAATTCGCCTTTTGGCAATGGGTGGCCAACTACTACCTCTGCCCGCTCGGCGATGTGATGAAGGCAGCCCTTCCTGGCGCCATGAAACCCAAAGACGAGAAGGCGCTGCGGGAGTCTTCCCGCAAACGTCGAGGCAGCACGATTGACACTCTCTACAGCAACGACGTCGCGCCCCTCTCGGCTCTTTCTTCCCCACAGCAAACAGCCTTCGACGAGATAGAGACGCTCTTCCTCACCAAGAACGTCACTCTGCTTCATGGCGTCACCTCTTCGGGCAAGACGGAGATTTACATCCACCTCATCGAGAAGTACCTAAGTCAAGGCAAGCAGGTGCTCTATCTTTTGCCAGAAATTGCCCTAACCACTCAAATCACCGAGCGCCTCCACCACTTTTTCGGCGACCGCATGGGAGTATACCACTCCAAATTCACCGATGCACAACGTCTTGACATCTACAAACGTCAGGCGTCTTCCACCCCCTATCAACTGATTCTGGGTGTGCGCTCCAGCGTTTTCCTCCCCTTCCAAAACCTTGGCCTTGTCATCGTCGACGAAGAGCATGAACAGAGTTACAAGCAGCAAGAGCCTGCACCCCGCTATCACGCTCGTAATGCCGCCATCATGCTAGCCCACATGTTCAAAGCCAAAACGCTCCTCGGAACGGCCACCCCTTCCTTCGAGGTGTATCATTTGGCCAAGAAGGAGCGCTATGGCTATGTGCGGCTGACACAGCGATACCGCGACATGCAACTGCCCACCATCGAGGTTGTTGACACCAAGGAGGCCAAGCGCAAACGGCTCATGAAGGGCTTATTCTCCCCGCGGCTCATCGAGGTGATGAAGGCCGCTCTCGACCGGAAAGAACAAATCATTCTGTTTCAGAACCGTCGCGGTTTCTCTTCCTTCATCGAGTGCAAGACATGCGGCTGGGTGCCCCATTGCCCTCATTGCGATGTCACCCTGACGCTCCACAAGAAAACCAGCACCCTCACTTGCCACTACTGCGGATACACCACACGCATTCCTGAACGCTGTCCCGCCTGCGAAGAAAACAAATTTGCCGATGTGGGCACAGGCACAGAAAAGGTGGAAGAACAGATGGCCAAACTCTTCGAGGGTGCCACCACCCTGCGCATGGACCTCGACACAGCGACAACGCGTGCCCAATACGAGCAAATCATCAGCGACTTCTCAGCGCACAAAGCCGACATCCTCATTGGAACTCAGATGGTCACGAAAGGGCTCGATTTCGACAACGTTTCCGTTGTGGGCATTCTCGATGCCGACACGATGCTCAACCTGCCCGATTTCCGCAGTTACGAACGCACCTTCCAGACGCTCAGCCAAGTGGCTGGACGCGCTGGACGCAACAATACCAGCGGACACGTCATCCTGCAAACCCGTTCGGCCGACAGCGACATCATCCGCCAAATCACACAAGCCGACTACTGGCAGATGTTTCTCGCCCAAATGACTGAACGCCAGTTGTTTCACTATCCGCCTTTCCAACGCCTCATTTACGTCTACCTGCGCCACCGCGACGACACTTTGCTCGACCACCTCGCCACCGATATGGCCGCCCGTCTCCGTGCCGTGTTTGGCCAGCGTGTGCTCGGTCCTGACCGGCCACCTGTGGCTCGCATCCACTCCCTCTACATCCGCAAGATTATGCTCAAAATCGAATTGCAGGCCTCCACAGAGAAAGTGCGGCAAAATCTCATCGCCATCCAGCAGCAGATGCTCGCCCTCCCCGTCGCCAAAAATCTGAACATCTATTACGACGTGGATCCGCTCTGACGCTTCATCCCTTTCCCTCAAACAACACCACCAATCATCCCTCTTTTTGTTCGTCTTGTAACACACCCACAATGTGACAAGCATTTTTTTTATCTGAACCTTTGATATCCCAAAAAGTTTGTTTACCTTTGCCCGCAAATATATTATGCTCATTAACTTGACTATCTGATGATTTACACTAACCTATTCACTCATCTACGGAAAGCATTGTCTTTCACCCTCCTTTTCGCCTGTTTCCTGACTGCCCAGGCAGCCCTCACCGACAATGGCGAATACTACATCTGGCTCAACATCTATGAGAAGTTGCTGGGTAGCAACCAAGAAGGCGATGAGCCAGCCATCTCCGCCTATGGAAAGAACAGCGATGCCGACAGTTACGTCTTCGTGGCAGAAGCATCTGGCACCAGCGGATATGTGCTGCTGCGCCAGAAGAGCAGCGGACGGTATCTTGCCGCCAGTGGCTCCAACAGCTATAGTGTTGTTTTCGAGATCAACCGCTCAACCGCCGACCGTTTCCTTTGGAAAGTGAACGAAGGCACCTACACCTACCTCATCAACAAGAAAAACAGCAAATATCTGGGTGTGGATGGAGCCAACAAGGGTTCCGACTACGTAGCTCTCTACTACGACAAGCCAAAGGGCAGTCACTCCCAGTTCTCGGCCATCCCCACTGCAGGCGGAACATGGTCGGTGGCACGACAGAGCTACGAGTCGGAAGTGTACACTAACGCTCAGGGAATCAGCGAAATTGACTATTGCCAACTGAAGAACAAAAGCATCAGTTACTCAGACGCCATCGATATTCACATCACGGCAAACGACAATCCCTTGCTCGGTACCACAACCATCAACCTGGGCAGCGACAAGACGTGGCTCATCTTCGACAACATCATACCCAGCAACGTCATCAGCAGTTGCCTCAAATATGTGACCATCAACGGCAAAAAGGCCAGAAACGGCAGCAACTGCCGTGTAGCCATCTACCTGAACGGTGCAGCAGTCATCCCGCTCCCTTCAGCCGTGATGACCTGCAACGGCACTAACGGCGAGTTCACACTTGCTGTGGGCAACCACGCAAACTTGAGCAAACAGAGCAACGCCATGACCAGTTTCGTGCTCCGCCGCGGATATATGGCAACTCTGGCAACAGGCACCAGCGGAAGTGGTTACAGCCGCGTATATGTGGCCGACCACGCTGACCTCGAAATCACTTTGCCCAAAGCCCTGACCAAACGCGTCACATCGGTGAACGTGAAGAACTGGCAGTACCTGTCAAAAAAGGGATGGGGAAATCTTGGTGGCTCGGCCGGTACCGACAAACTGCGTGCCACCTGGTTCTGGACGTGGAGTGCCGACCAAAACTCCACCACCGACTATGAGTATGTGCCATGTCGGCAACACCGCTACTGGCCCAGCAAGGATGACGTGAACAGCCATACAGCCACAGCCGCCATCTCACTCAACGAGCCAGAACATTCCGAGCAACACGATAAATGTGCTTGCGGAGGCACCATTGACTCATGGACAGCCTACCTCCTGTCGCCAGACTTCCTTGAGGGTGGCGGACGAATCGGTTCTCCACAACCCACCGACCTCTCCTATCTCACGCAGTTCTGCGAATATGTGGACAACAACGCCAAACGATGCGACTTCACTGTAACCCACGCATACTGGGATCTCGCCAGTTACGACGAAACCAGTTATGCCAATTGGTTCTGCAACACTGAGTGCAAAAGCATCTGGAACAATACAGGCCGTCCCGTATGGCTCACAGAGATGGAAATCAGCGCATCGTGGAACAGCAACAAAGTGACCAGCTACGAACAGAACCGCAAGTACCTGCAGGTGCTGCTGCAGAAGATGGACGAATGCCCATGGATTGAACGCTATGCCATCTACGGCACCGACATGTGGCAGACCTACATGTTCTACAACGCCAACACCAGCGAGGGACTCACGCCAGCAGGTCAGGTGTATCGCGACCACCGCGCCACCTTTGCCTACAATAAGGATTATACCAAAGTCCCCACATGGTGGCAACCCAGCATGAAGTCACCCACCATCGACTACTCCATCAATACATCGGCCAACACCATCACCTTCACCCTCGGCAATACCAATGGTGATGCCACCGATCAACTCATCCTACAACGCAAAGTGGGAGACACATGGGAAGACCTTTATAGCGTGACCAACCGTTCTCAGCTGGAAAACGAAAAAGTCACCTGCACACTCTCGCTCGACGACATCGACCGCGAAAATGACGTCTTCCGTGTCGCTGCCACCAACCTCTATGGCAGCGAAGCCACCAGCGAGGACAAGGGCACAGGCTTCATCACCAATCCGAAGATTGTGACGAACAGCAAGAACGAAGTGCCAGGTTGGACTTGCGAACGCAACGCCTTGAATGGCTATACCAAAGCTGCATCAGGAGACACCTACTTTGAGGTGTGGGGAGCAGTAGCCACACAAATGGACTTCAACTACTACCAAGACATCAACAACATACCCAACGGTGTGTACAAACTCTCTGCAGCATGTTTCAACTCCACCAACAATGAGGCGGGCGCAACTGTGAACGGAAACGTCGGGCTCTATGCTGTGGCTGATGGAATCGGCTACTTCACGCCTATCACCACCGACAGCGAGATGGACAGCAACAACCGCTTGACCGTCGATGCCATCATCGTGCGCAACAATTCCATCCGCATCGGTATTCGCAACATCGGACAAATGACCGCACGATGGGCAGGAGCTGACGATTTTGCCCTCAGTTATCTGGGCACAGAGGAAGAGGTGCTGACGCAGACCTATCAAGAAGTCACAGGAAGCGCCGAACAGGGCATCATCAACCTTTTCCCCATCATTGGTGACAACCAGCGCGACGCTTCTGGCCTCATTGCCAACGCTGACTGCAGCCGAAGCACCACTGACCGTTGGACGGTCAACAACCTCAGCACCAGTTCCAACGAGAACACCAAGACCCCCTACGACAATGATGTCAGCAACCCCTACTTCAATATCTGGAAGTCAGGCAGCCTCACCTCCTCCTTGCAGCAGACCATCACTTATCTGCCAGCAGGTGAATATCAACTCCAGGCGTTATTCCGAGGAACAGACGGACTCTCTATCACGCTGAAAGCAGATTTGAACAGGGCTGATGGCACTAGCCAGACCTTTAGCCAAAGTGTGACAGGCGTTGGCGCCTCAACCATTGAGGGAAGTGACTATCCATACGGATGGATGGAAGCTCAAACAGAGCCCATCACCATCAAGCATGGAGACCAACTCACCATTGGTGCCTCAACCAACGCCAACAAAACTGCGTGGTGGAGCATTGACCACTTCCAACTCATCTTCAGTCCACTGCCAGAGGAGCCTGACGCCATCAACGGCATAAAATCCGCAGCCTCAACAGGCAGTGCATTCTACACTCTTGACGGACGTAAAACACAAGGGACGAAGACACCTGGCATCTACATTATCCGCCATGCTGACGGAACATTCCGCAAGGTGCTTGTTCGCTAACACACACGTACGTATATATGAAAAGGGCGCAAAGTTCGAACTTTGTGCCCTTTTTGCACTCTTTTCGTTCTTTTGAGCATTAAAAAATCTTTAATTCATGGCTATACGGAAAAAATGTGGTAAATTTGCAACTCGGAACATCTTGCCCAAACCGCAGATAGACAAGGTTAGAAAGAGAACAAATATACCAAAAACTATCAATAACACTATTTTATGAGTCTAAAAATTATTGTACTCGCTAAGCAGGTGCCTGACACACGTAACGTCGGCCCTGATGCGATGACTCCAGAGGGTACCGTGAACCGTGCCGCATTGCCAGCCGTGTTCAACCCCGAGGACTTGAACGCCCTTGAACAGGCTCTTCGCCTGAAGGACGCGAACCCAGGTTCCACTATCACCATGCTCACCATGGGTCTGCCCAAGGCTGCCGAGGTGCTGAAAGAAGGTATCTATCGCGGTGCCGACGAAGGCATCCTCATTTCAGACCGTCCACTTGGCGGTGCTGACACGCTGGCCACTTCTTACACACTGGCTCAGGCTATCAAGAAGGTGGGTGACTACGACATCATCCTCTGTGGTCGTCAGGCTATCGACGGTGACACCGCACAGGTAGGTCCCCAGGTGGCTGAGAAGTTGGGGCTCACCCAGATCACTTACACCGAGGAGATTATCTCTCTCGACAAAGCAGCCAAGAAGATTGTGGCACGCCGCCACATCGACGGTGGTGTTGAGACGGTGGAAGGTCCACTCCCTATCGTTGTAACCGTGAACGGTTCTGCTGCACCTTGCCGTGTGCGCAACGTGAAGCGTGTGTGGGCAAACAAGAACCGTGAGTTCACCACTTGGGGCGCTGCCGACATTGATGCTGACCCAGCACAGATTGGCAAGGCAGGTTCTCCCACCAACGTAAAGGCTGTGAAGAGCATTGTCTTCAAGGCGAAAGAAAACAAGACCCTCACATCTTCTGATGCCGATGTGGAGAGTCTGATTGTTGAACTCATGGAAAGCAACACCATCGGATAATCATGAATAACGTATTTGTATATTGTGAACTTGAAGGCAACAAGGTTGCTGACGTAAGTTTGGAGCTTTGCACCAAGGGTCGCAAACTCGCCAACCAGCTTGGTGTACAGTTGGAGGCTGTCCTTGTAGGCACAGGCCTCGACGGCGTTGAGAAGCAGGTGATTCCTTTTGGTGTTGACCGTGTACACATCTTCGACGCAGAAGGACTTTTCCCTTACACTTCACTTCCCCACACTTCTGCTGTGGTGAACCTCTTCAAGGAGGAGAAGCCACAGATTTGTCTCTTGGGTGCTACCGTGATTGGTCGTGACCTCGGTCCTCGTGTGTCTTCTGCACTCCACTCTGGTTTGACAGCTGACTGCACACAGTTGGAGATTGGCTCATTCGACATGAAGGTGAAGGATGCTGAGGGCAATATGGTCGATAAGCACTACGAAGACCAGCTCTATCAGATTCGTCCTGCATTCGGCGGTTCCATCATCGCCACCATCGTCAACCCAGAGCATCGCCCACAGATGGCAACCGTTCGTGACGGTGTGATGAAGAAGGAAGTCCTCGATGAGAACTACAAGGGTGAAGTAGTTAAGCATGATGTGGCCAAGTACATCCCAACTACTGACTATGTGGTGAAGGTGCTCGACCGTCATGTGGAGAAAGCAAAGCACAACCTCAAGGGTGCTCCTATCATCGTGGCAGGTGGTTACGGTGTAGGTGGTCCTGAAGGCTTCAACCTTCTGTTCGAACTCGCTAAGGAGCTTCACGCAGAAGTGGGTGCCAGCCGTGCTGCTGTTGATGCAGGTTGGATTGACCACGACCGTCAGATTGGTCAGACAGGTACCACCGTTCGTCCTAAGGTCTATATTGCATGCGGCATCTCTGGTGCTATCCAGCACGTGGCAGGCATGAAGGACTCAGGTATCATCATCTCCATCAACAACGACCCACAGGCTCCTATCAACCAGATTGCCGACTACATCATCAACGGCACCATCGAAGAGGTTGTTCCAAAACTCATCAAGTATTACAAGAAGAATAGTAAGTAACATGAAGACAAAAGTCCTGCTTTTAATCTTCCGTGCTGCTTGTGCTATATTTTTAATATATCGCTCACTCCAGACAGACCTTGAGTTGTGGCATAGATT
>JAEEGL011569770.1_pt1 | contig 74778 bp, 48 predicted proteins | sample 9134231 | NCBI WGS metagenome assembly JAEEGL01 (sample SAMN16246548, study PRJNA631951) | gut metagenome | biome: gut microbiome; feature: rumen; material: fiber-attached | host: Bos | place: Iran: Karaj | collected 2018-10 | reverse complement strand
ATATAGGTATGAGCCCGGAGCAAATACATAAACAGACCCCCTAAGCCCACGATCACACCACCCAAGATGAGTAGTCCCACTTTCTGCTTGTATGAGAATCGGTCGATGATTTGATCAATAATCTTCATTGATAGACATTTTTTATTTTTTCACAAAAATACTCATTAATGAGGATAAAGAGGGGTAACAATTGTTATGCCTGACCTGTAAATTTTGTTAAATTTTAGAAAAATTCACAATTTGTTTCTATCTTTGCTATGTAATACTTTTCATGGATTGACGTATGGATATAGATACATTAAGAGGACTGTCTGCCTGTCCGCTTTTCAAGGGACTGACCGACGTGGAGATCATGGAGGCGATGCACAGCGTGCGCTATCGTGTACTGACGTATAAACGAGGCGCTCTCTTCGCCGTGGCGGGGGACGAGTGCCTTCATGCCGATATTATCATCAGCGGTGAGATGACTGCCTCCATGATGAGTCCATCGGGCAGAATCATAACCCTCAATATGCATCATTCGGGCAATATGTTGGCGCCCGCTTTTCTCTTTGCTGCCGACAACCACTATCCTGTGACCGTGGAGGCTGTCGTCGACACCCGTGTGCTACGTCTCATGCGCACGGATATGGAGGCGCTGCTCTATTCCGACAGTCGTATCGCTCTCAATGAGATTCACATCCTCTCCAATATCGTGTCGTTTCTCACTAAGAAAGTGTCGATGCTCTCTATGAGTGTGCGTGAGAAGGTGGAAAGTTTTTTTAAAGAAGAACAAAGTAGACAACAGAGCCGGCATCTGAGGATTGACTTGTCACGTCAGGCCTTGGCCGAACAATTTGGTATACAGAAGTATTCCTTGCAGCGGTGTCTCAGAGAGATGCAGGAGGCTGGCGAGATACTGATAGAGGGCAGGGTAGTGCATCTTTTGAAATAACTGACGAGACACTGCCTTATGAAAACTATCTCCCCATTCGCACGTCCGCTATACGTTTTCTTGAAGCCGGTAGGTGCCCATTGCAACCTGGCCTGCGACTATTGTTATTATTTAGAGAAGTCGCGTCTTTATCCGCAGACACAAAGGCAGATGTTATCGGAGGAGTTGCTGGAGCAGTTCATCCGTACCTACATTCAGTCGCAGACGATGGAGCAGGTGCTCTTCACCTGGCACGGAGGCGAGCCGCTGCTCCGTCCGCTCAGTTTTTACCGGCAGGCAGTGCGTTTGCAACAAAAATATGGCCGTGGCCGACAAATAGACAATGTGATACAGACCAATGGCACGCTGCTCACTGACGAGTGGTGTGAGTTTCTCCATGAAAATCAATGGCTGGTGGGTGTGTCGATAGACGGACCGCAGCATCTCCATGACCCCTATCGGCATACGTCGACCGGTCGCCCCTCCTGGGAACAGGTGATGAAGGGCATCCGGCTGTTGCAAAAACATCGTGTGGAGTGGAACGCCATGGCTGTGGTACATCGGCAAAACGCTGAGAAGCCACAGGAGTTCTATCATTTCTTTAAGGAGATAGGATGTCAGTATCTACAGGTCACACCACTGGTGGAGCGAGTGGTGAGACAGCCGGAAGGCAGCCGGCTCGCCCATCTAAAGGATGAGGATGCGACGGTGGCCGACTTCACTGTCACACCCGAACAGTGGGGACGGTTTCTGTGTGAGATTTTCGACGAGTGGGTGAGGCATGATGTGGGGCAGTTTTATCTCACGCTTTTCGATTGCACACTGGCCAACTGGATGGGCGTGCCGCCGGGACTTTGCGCTTACTCTAAAGAGTGTGGACATGCCGGCGTGATGGAGTTCAATGGCGATGTCTACTCTTGCGACCATTTCGTCTTTCCCCCCTACCGGCTCGGCAATATCCGCCAACAGACGCTCGTGGAGATGCTCTATGGGGAGAGACAGCAGGCTTTCAGCCGCTTGAAGCATACCTCGCTGCCCCGACAGTGCCGTGAGTGTGAGTGGGAGTTTGCCTGCCATGGTGAGTGCCCCCGCAATCGTTTCATGCGCGACGCATATGGTCAGCCGGGTCTACACTATCTCTGCGAGGGCTACCGCCGCTATTATGCGCATGTGGCACCCTATATGGACTATATGAAGAACGAACTGCTCAACGATCGTGCCCCCGCCCGTATCATGGACTATCTAAAAAAACACCCTGACGGACTTTGTTAATCGGTTTTTTATTTAATTTTGCCGAAAAATCAGCTACAGCTTATGAAAAGAATTGTTCTCACCTTGTTATGGTCATTGATGATGACTATCCCTGCTATAGCTCAAGACTTTCCCGTCACACGACATGCTTACACCGCCCAGTTTAAGAAGTCGAAGATCACAGCCCTCATCTGGTATGAAGAGACCGAGGACGGTGACCTCTCAGGCGAGATCGTCTACACCAGCAGCAAGCACCAGACGCCCATCAGAATTTTCGGCACGGCATACGAGATGGAAGGTGGATTGTGCCGCCATCAGCTGTTTGAGTATCAGGCTGACGGTGAGCGATCAGGACATTTTGAGATAGACAAAGACTTGCGTACTTCTAAGTTGAGCGCACAGTGGGGTGATATGCGTAATGATGACAGTCAGCGCACCTACACCCTGCGGCTCACACCCACGGCATTCCCTGTGGGTAAAGGTGGCACTTTCACGCTGGCGGATGACATCACAGGGCGTTATGTCTACAATTATCAGCACCACTTCAAGGGCAACCTGGGTGGCACGGTCACCATCAACCATCTGAAAGGTAATCCGGGCGTGGAGGGGCTGTCTATCTCCAAATATGACCCTCATATAGCGGAGTACAACGCACATGCCATCTTCAACCATGCAACTTACAGTGACGAGTTGGAGGATTGTGGCTACCAGTTTGTGATGTATGTTTTCAAAGACTTTGTGCGGGTGAAGACAACCTCTGACATATATAAGGAATACGACTGCTTCGGTGCCTTCACCACGCTCGACGGCTTTTATCTTCGGGTGGAGGATTAAAAAAGGGCTGTATTAATTAGGAATTAGGAGTTAGGAATTAGTAGAAAACACACTCCTTAGACTAATTAGGAATTAGTAGGTAGGAATTAGTAGACACACTCCCCACTTAAGAATAATTAGGAATTAGTAGGTAGGAATTTGTAGATAACACACTCCCCCTGCCCCCTCTAACTTAGCTAACTTAGAGGGGGAGGATTACCTATGGCCTATAGCACACCTTTCTCCATTCGGAGTGCTAATCTCTCCCCCTCTAAGTTAGAGGGGGCAGGGGGAGTGTGTTCTTATGTGGAATGCATTCAAAGATAAGACCAAAGTTGCTTTCATCATAACTCATTCATAATGAATAAGGTATGACATTATTTTTATGGAAAACTTCAGTTTCTTAAGAATTGTTGGGCGGCCAGCACTAAAAACATGTAGTGCGATGAACCGCCGCCCAGCACATACTCCGTCTGCTGCCAGAGGAATGGGAACTCCAACAACTCGGGGAAGTCAGGACGTATCAGAGCCGTGCCCGAGACCACACCTCCTGGTATGTACGACCAGTCGGCGCGGTTGAGTCCGTAGGCTACCGTGGCAGAGCGGGTGCCCACTCCTGAGGCGAACGACGCCGTGTTGCTGCCGGGATGACAGCCCAGGATGAAGTGGAGGGCATTGTAGACCGTCTCCCTTGGGAAGATGTCGGGATAGGCACTGGAGAGGAAATAATACTCAAAGCCAAAGCGCTGGATGTCCCATCCTGCTCCCCAGATGCTGGGACGGTAGGGCACACCATAAGGGGTCTCTGCCGACTGTTGGTCGAGTGTGGCCTTGTAGTCTCGGAGCGCATTTTCAAAAGCCAAACGGAAACGCTTGGCACTCTTGTCTTTCGACGTGGCTAAAGACTTGACGACGCGTGCCATGAACCATCCGGTGCGGCCTATACCTTTGATGATGAGGTCTTGGTGGGCGAGGAGGAAGTCAAGATATTCCGGTCGCTGGGTGGTGAGATACAGTTCGGCGGCGGCATGCAGACGGAGCGCATCGAGGCGGGCATCATCACCGCTCTGCTGGTAGATCGCCTGGGCGATGTCTATGCATTCCTGACTCAGTTTGTCGTTGAACCCGCGCAGGGCCCTGGCGGCTCCTGCCAGTTGGGCGGCAGTGGACAAGGTGCGGGGTGGGTTGTCCTCCGTGAAGATCCAACGGTCATCGTCATTGCCAATCGTGCCGTCGGTCATGGCGGCAGCATCGCCTAAGAGCACATATTGCCGCAGGCTGTTGCAGATGATGCCCCGGTAGAGTCGGCCTAAGGCTTGGTAAGACCGCACCACTGTGAGGGCGCCGTTCTCCACCTGTTGCAGGATGTCGTCCTTGCCATCAGCCTCATGAATCTCTACACGATGAGCAGCTTGGTCGATACGGGTCACGTCAATTTCCGGATGGAAAGCTTCGTGTGCCAGTGCTAGGATATAGGCTTCGCCAGCCTGTGACTCCACACGCAGGTCGAAGTCGCCCGCATCGTGCCAGCCGCCAAGATTCACTCCTGGCACGATGTCACCAGCCTGATATTTGCTGAGGCCCGCCTGTTGGGCGTAGCCGTCGAAGAGGTTGCCTGCTGAGGCCATCCTTGCGTCATCCATATGGCATGCGTCATGCCAGACACGGTATTTCTCGTTCACCCGCATATGGCACATCTGCACGGGCAAGAAATACTCTATCACGGGTTGCCACACACCACGGTCATAGACATCGTCGGCGATGCGGAAGACGGAAGACTCCGACTCCCCATATTTCACCTTATACAGTCCTGCGGTCTGGACGTCGGTGAAGTCGGCTATCAGATAGTTGTATCGCAGGAATTTTCCCCAGTTCTTGGGCTGGATACTTTTGACCACATGCTCGCCTTGTGCGTCGATGCGTATCAGGGTGGCTTGTGCTGCCTTTGGGTCGCGTGGGTCGGTCTCGATGATGGCGCGTTTCTGTTGTTGGGGATGGTAGCCCACCTGCGAGAGTTGTACCACTGGCGGATAGACCCAGTCGCTGACGACAGAGGGCGTGATAACCCATTTCACGGCTTCTTTGGAGACTCCCGGCTGTATCTCACTGCGCAGCACAAACCATCCGTTGTTGTGGTTCATGCGGCCGTCATAGAGTTTCAGCTCGCCAGTCTTCGACTCGATGGTCAGACGGCTGTAGGGGTCGTCGGGGCAGGAGGTGAAGCAGCGCCCAGTGGCGTAGGGGGCGGCGATCACATCGTCTGCGATGAGTGGACTGTAACCCTTGCCATTCAGTTGTGCGAGGTCGGCTTTCATACCTTTGCCAGCGAAATAGTCGCCGGTGTGCAGGATGTTGGGCGTGGTGTTTTGCAGAGGGGCATTGGCCTGACGTGGATAGACACCTGTCTGCTCGTCCATAATCCAGGGTTTGCCGAAATGTTCGCCGGGGAAAAACTCGATGTTGAAACCGGCCTTGCCCTTTAGAAAATCGGGGATGGGCTTGTCGAGGTCGACCGTCACGATGATGCTCGCTCCCTGGCTTTCCACCCGCACCTCATAGTTGAACTGATAGTCGGGATAGACCATGGGGTTGAAGCCGGTCAGATGACGTGAGGAGTCGGGGTAGCACAACCGCGTGGTGATGCGGTTGGCTTCCGCCTTGCGCTCCAATTGCTTAGGCACTGGCTGCCACTGGCCGGGAGTGGCTTCCAGGCGGATATCGCCATTGGTGGCGATGCGGTGGCCGTTCATGATCACACAGACACCTCCCTGGTGCCCTTCTGGGTAGAAGTCGCTGAATGCCATGACATCGACACCGCAACTGTTGAAATAGCCTTCTGGCAAAAGGCGAAACTCTTGCGCAGTCATCCACTGCGCAAGAGTCAGTAATGTGCCAAACAATAGAGCTTTTTTCATTTTTCTTGAATTGATGGTGTTTCTTAAATGTAGTATAGGATGCACCCTGCTAGTTGACGACTATCTTTTTGCCGTTTTTGATGTAGATGCCTTTCTGTGGTGTCTGAACAGGCTGTCCACTCAGGTTGTACAGGGTGTCACTGCATTTCCCACTTTTCATGCACGCGCCATCCAACTCTCTGATGCCCGTTTCTGCCTTGTCGCCTAAACGGAGGAGACGGACACCATGACTGGGAACGGCGGTAGTCAGGGTGCCTGTGGCAGTACCGAGACTTTCATTGGCCCAGATGTCATGGACGGGTACGGCCTCGGTGGCGTCATAGCCTAACTGTGTGAGGTCGAAGGTGTAAGGCTCGTTCATGGTGACGTAGAAGATGAACTCCATGGTGGTGCCAGTGGCGGACGTGTTGTCAGTATCGCAACTGGAGTCATAGCCGCAAAGGGCGCGGAAGGTTGTCCATTGGTGACCTTGGGGCAGGTCGTAGACGAGGGTACACTGGGCGTTCAGACCGAGGCCAGTGGCGTAGGTCTGGCCTTCGACGCGCAGAGGACCATTCTCCACGTTTTTGTTGACGTGCAGCGTTCCCCATTCCGAGGAGTAGGATGCGGGTGTCAGTGTGGTCAGTGAGGTCTCGTTGCCTTCAGCGTCAATGAGCACCGGATTGATGAGGTCGGCACGGTCGAAAGCGAAGCCATCGCCCCAGTTGCTCACCACGATTTTCAGTTGCTCTGCGCCAGTGATGTCAGCCTCCAGGGTCTTGCTCTTGGTGCCTGTACGGCTGATGAGGCCTGAGCGGGCCACGGCGTCGTCTTGCTCATCGCTGAGCGGATTTTGGTCGAACACCATGAAACGGATGGTGGTGGTAGACCCTGACTGACCGATGCCGGAGTCATCGGCGGCTGCCATAGCGCGGAAGCGCACCACATCCATGTCGTCGGGTATCTGGAAGAAAATGGCTGCGTTGGCGTCGGTGGAGAAACCACGGTCGTACACCTGCCCCATCACCTTCATCTTGCCACCATGGTCCACGTTCTTGTTCTCATAAACGCGGTTGAAATATGACTTGGTGTATTGGCGGGTCTTGTAGGTGCCTGTCAATGGCACTTCGGTGCCGTCTCTCAGCACGAGTGTGGGGTTGATCCAGTCGCCGTGGTCGTAATTGAAGTTGTCACCGCCGTCATCGACCACCAGCACCAGTGTCTTCTCGCCTTCCGGCCATTCGATATCCACATCGACGGCGTGCCCGTCTGTGGTATAGGAGATGATTTCCGAACGGTAAAGGGCTTTGTTGCCTACAATCCAGCGGGTGTTGTCGCGCTGGAACAGTGCCAGGTAGCGGGTGTCGCCGATGTGTGAGGTCCAGGCGATGCGGCCCAGGTCTTCATCGTTGAATACCTGATGGGCTTCCTCGCCGTATTTGTGCATCTGGTGATACTCTTCGTTGTTGAGCAGCGAGAGGGTGAAGTCGTCGTTGCGGGTCATCTCGCCGCCGAAGAACAGGGGAGAGTGACAGATGCCCCAGAGTGACATCATCGTCTGTTGCTCATTCTGGGTCAGGTGGGTCCAGCGGCCTTGGTCGGCGCCGGTGAAGCCTTGGTCGGCGATGGTCATGGCGATCTGTCCCAACGGCAGCATGTCGCAGTCGGCATAGTTGCCCGGACGGGTATACTTGCTCCATTCATTTGCCTCGTTGAATACGGCGTCCACGGCGCTCCAGTTATCCCACAGGTCGTCCATCATGCGCCACATGTTAGCGTTGTCAAGACACTCCTGGGCATATTGATACTGTGTCTTGCCAGGAGAGAGGGAGAGCACGATGGGGCGGCCAGTCTGGTCGATGGCATGACGTATCATGTGTATCTCGTCGGTGTAGAACGGACGGCTGAGGTCGTCGATTTTCAGGAAGTCGACACCCCACTCGGCATAGAGGTCCATGATGCTGTTGTAGTATAGCTGTCCTGCTTCGTTGTTACGCACCCTCAGGTTGTCCTTCAGCCAGGTGCAGGGTGAGGTGGTGCCGTTGTAGACCTGGTCCCATGCTGTCGACTCGCTGCCTTTCAGCTTATAAGAACTGCCCACTACGCTCTTGGGCACGCCACGCATGATGTGGATGCCGAATTTCAATCCCATCTGGTGGATCTTGTCGGCCAGTGCCTTGAAGCCCATATTCTTGCCGTCAACCATGCAGGAGGGGAAACGGGTGGGGGAGGGAAGATAACGTCCATACTCGTCGAGCACATAGTCTTGGTCGCCCCGTTGGTTGTAGTTTCCACCGCCTAACGAGGGATGGTTGCAGTACCAGCGGATGTCTATCACCACGTATTCCCAACCATATTTCACTAGGTCGTTGTCGACAATGTACTGCGCATTTTGCAGCACCTCTTTCTCTGTGACGCTGGAGTAATAGCAGTCCCATGAGTTCCAGCCCATGGGCGGTGTCATCGCCCACGTGCGGAAGGTGGCGATGTCATCATTTTCCTGTGCCTGTACCATTCCCATCAGTGATAGGAATGCGGCAGCAATAGTAAGTTTTAGTAGTTTCATCGTTGTAGAAGTTTTAATGGTTAAATGAATATAATTGCAAATATATAGAAAAAATCCAATAAATGGGGCCATTTGAGAAAAAGAATTTGTTGGACTTTTTTTGGGCGTGAGAAATATGTAAAAAAAGTGAGGGTGCGCCGCAACGCACTCTCACTTTGAGTGATACTTTAATGAAGGTGTCTATTTATTTGATAACGACATTTTTACCATTAACGATGTAGATGCCTCTAGTTGGATGGTTCACCTTCTGACCGTTGAGGTTGTAGACGGTGCCGTCTTCCATGCCATTGAAGCGGATCTGGTTGATGCCTTCATACAAAGCTTTGGCATCCTTCACAATCTGTGAGTCCTCACCATCGTATCCGATGTAGGAGATGACAGCGGGCACCGTCTCATCGGCCAGTGTGAGACCGAAGGTGGTGTTCCAGCCTTCACCGCCTACCAGGTAGGTCTTGGGTGCCTCGAACGATGCGCCCAGTCCGGTCTCTGCGATGTTCCAGATCAGGTAAACGAGTCCTTCTGCGTCCTCTACAGCATAGGTGGGAGGCACCTGAGTGCCATTGTTGGTGTTGTTGAGCCACCAGAGATATGACTTGGTGTCTTGTATAGACAGACCCTTGCCCTGGATGACGAAATACTTGGCATTGGTCACATAGAGCACTTTGTCGGTTCTGTAGACCAAGGCGATGTTGTTGTCGCCTGTCTGGCTCACTGTGATGGTGTTGGCCACCTCGTCTACGACGACTTTGTCGGGAGAGATACGGCCTGGGTCACCAGCCACCCACAGAGTGGCATCCCATGCATACTCTGCCTCATCCACGGGTTCTGCGATCTCATCAGTGAAGCCGATGTAGGAAATGACAGCAGGAACATTGGCATCAGCCAGTGTCATACCAAATGTGGTACTCCATCCACCCTCGTCCATGAACTCAGTATCAGTTACACCAATTTGTCCGCCGATAGGAATCACATTGGCATCCCATACGAAGACGGTCTGTCCGTCCTCTTCATAGATGGACGTCGGTCTGTAGCTTCCACCATTGTTGGTGTTGTTGAGCCACCAGAGGTAGCTGTCACCATTGTTGACAGAAAGACCTGTGGCCTTGATGATGAAGTAATGGTCGCTGGCTGGTATCTTGTAGATATTGGAAGAACGGAAGATCAGGGCTACGTTGTTCTGTCCGGTCTGGCTGACAGTGATGGTGTTGGCTGCTTCGTCTACTGTGACGTTTTCAGGAACGATGCGTCCGGGATCGCCAGCAGGCCACTCAGTGGCTATGAACTGGTATAACTTGACGCCGCTGAGCCAGCGTGGGTCACCCACACCTGCGATATCCTGCGGACATTCAGCGAGTGTGAAGTTACCGTTAGCATAGTCACCAGCGAAGGCCACAACGCCTTCCACATTGTCTTTCACGGGCTCATCAGCGTCACCGGTTTCTTCGCTGGCCGAGATGTCGGTCATCACACCGTCAACGATGCGCTGGAAGGAGTTGCCTGTGATATCCCATACGGGGTTGGCACCACCCTGGCCACCATTGAGGCCCTTGATGAACTGTCCTTCTTTTCCGCAGTCCACCACCAGACAGTTCTTCACCTCATAGCCCAGCCATTTCTGGTTGCTCTGGCGGTGAGAGGTGACATTCTTGCCATAGGCGATGTTGTAGAAAGTAGAGTTCAACAGTGAGAACTGTTGCATCTCAAAGCCGGCATCGGTGGCTTTCTGTCCGCTCTGTGAGCTGTAGAGCTGGCCGGTGTGCTGTGGGTTGCCGTAGATGGTGGAGTTGGTGATGGACAACTGTCCTACCACACCGCCGCCGTTGAAGTCGAAGACGGTCTTCGAACTGCTGGCCACCTGCAGGATGCTGTTGTCCAGCGTCAGTTTGCCAATGACGGCTTTCATCTTGTTGCCATAGATGAACTGCTGGGGGATACCCTTCACGTTCAGTTTACTCAACGTAATATCACCGATGTTGTAGAAGCCGTTGGCGTCGACACTGCTCTCATAAGGTGTGGTGCTGATGGCAAACATCGGACCGTTCAGGGCAGAGGCGTCGATGGTGGCAGGACCGTCGCCGTCAGCGGTGATGGTGAGCGGAGCTGCTGTGGTGATGGTGCTGGAGACGGTGTAGGGTTCGTAGGAAACCAGATGGATGTCGATGCTCTCCGGCATGGGGTTGCTCTCAAGGGCGGTGGCCAGTTCGGCGGAGATGTCCTTGCCGCTCTGGAGGTTAAGGGTGATGGCGGGGCCGATATTCTCTTTCAGCGCTTTCAAGGTGATAGACTTCACCTGGATGACGAACCAGTTGCCACCGGCTGCGACATTCCGCATACCCATTGTGAGTGTACCGTCACTGCCTACCGTTGCGTCCATGGTAGCCACCGACTGAGTGGGGTCGCAAGCGGTCTGAGCGATGACCTCCAGTTTGTAAGTGCCTTCATTGGCATATGCCTCCGTGATGTCGTTGCCAACGGCGGCAGCGTTCCATGCTTGGCTGGCCACAGCATAGAGTTCCACTTGATAGGTGCCTTCTGGCAGTCCCTCAATGGTCTGATACATGATGTTGCCCTCAGGCATCTCCTCGCCGAAACGCTCTGCGTAGTCGTTCTGGTATACTCCGGTTGCGCCTATCCAGTCTGACTGGAGTTTGCCGGCAGCGTCGGTGAAGTCGGAGCCTGCTTTCTTCTGTGCTTTCACAGCGACGATATAGGCGGCCTTGATGTCGGCAATGCAAGCGTCATCCTCGAGCGTGCGGTCGTCATAAGCTTTCTGGATGGCTGTCACGTCGTAAGCAGCCTTTCCGTAAGAATCAAGGGTGGCCACCTTGGCAGCGTAGGTGTCAAGGGCTTCCTTGACAGACTTGTACACGGCTACAGATGCGTTGGCAGCCTGAATCTGTGACTGCAGGTTGTCGATAGCGGTCTTATATTCCTCACCGGTGGTGAAGGCGGCGTCATCGACCATGGCAGCCTGCAGGGCGGTGAGGACAGTGGCGTTCATGGGCTGTTCGGCCAAAGCCTGTGCCTGTGCCAGATAAGAGGCATAGAGGTCTGCGGCATTGACGATAGCGGTCACGCCCTTCAACTGTACGATGTGCCAGTTGGTGTAGTTGGAGGTCTTGTTCATACCGAGTTTCACGGTGCCGTTATCACCCACTACCACGCCATCGAGCACGGCTGTGGAAACCTCAGAGAAGGATGTGGCTTTATAAGCGGCGATCTCCTGAGAGACAATGCTGTGGTCACTCTCGGCATAGAGGGTGATGCCTGTATTTTCTGTGATGGGACCTTCAGCAGAATCGTCACTGGCGAAACCACCAGAAGTGAATCCACGACCGAAGGTGTAAGCGGCAGAGCCATAGAGTTCAATGCGGTAGGTACCTGGTGTCAGGCCTGTCAGGTTCTGATAGAACACATCACCTGTCGACTCACAAGTCTCTTGGTACTTCTCACACATGTAGACAGTCTGGCCGGCATTGGTGGTCACCTGAGGAGCAGCCCATGTTGCGTATCCAGTAGCACCAATCCAATTCTGCCAGTTGGTCAGGGAGGCGAACTGTGAAGTCACGTCAGTCTCAATGAAGATAGGAGCTTTGGTCAGCCAACGTGGGTCACCCACCTTGGCAGTGTTCTGTGGGCAGTCTGCGAGTGTGAAGTCACCAGTGGGGAAGTCGCCGGCGAAGGCCACCACACCCACCACATTGTCTTTCACAGGCTCATCGGCGTCGTCGGTTGTTTCGTTGGCCGAGATGTCGGTCATCAGGCCATCAACGATACGCTGGAAGGAGTTGCCTACGATGTCCCACACGGGGTTGGCACCACTCTGGCCACCATTGAGGCCCTTGATGAACTGTCCGTCCTTTCCGCAGTCCACCACCAGACAGTTCTTCACCTCATAGCCCAGCCATTTCTGGTTGCTCTGGCGGTGAGAGGTGACGTTCTTGCCATAGGCGATGTTGTAGAAAGTAGAGTTCAGCAGTGAGAACTGCTGCATCTCAAAGCCGGCATCGGTGGCTTTCTGTCCGCTCTGTGAACTGTAGAGCTGACCAGTATGCTGTGGGTTGCCGTAGATGGTGGAGTTGGTGACACACATTTGTCCGACCACACCGCCACCGTTGAAGTCGAAGACGGTCTTTGAGCCGCCAGCCACCTCGATGATGCTGTTGTCCAGGCTCAGTTTGCCAATGACAGCCTTCACCTTGTTGCCGTAGATGAACTGCTGGGGGAGACCCTTCACCTCGATGTTGCTGAATGCGATGTCGCCGATGTGGTAGAATTCATTGGCGTCGAGCGTACTCTCATAAGGTGTGGTGCTGATGGCTACCATAGGACCGGTCAGGGAAGAGGCGTCGATAGTGGCAAGGCCTTCGCCGTCGGCGGTGATGGTGAGCGGAGCTGCGGTGTTGATGGTGCTGGAGACGGTGTAGGCGCCGCCGGCAGCCAGTTGGATCGCGATGCTCTCAGGCATGGGGTTTTCCTCAAGGGCTGCACCCAGTTCGGCTGAGAGGTCCTTGCCGCTCTCGATATTAAGAGAAATGGCGGGGCCAATGGTTGGAACCACTTCTACAGCCTCGTATTTCATACCATAGAAATTGATAGTGGTGCCACGGGCTGAGATGGTGTAGTCGCTGCCTGCGGCCAGTTGGTAGGTCTTGGTCACAAAGGCATATTTGAAATCCTCTGTCTCATGGTCGATGACCAATTCGCCGTCCAGGACAGTCATGTCGGCCCGGTTGAAGATCTTCAGGTCCTTGCCATCATTGGATGCGTAGACACCGCCTGTCTCTTCCTGTGCCGTGGACTGGCGACGGTAGAAGATGGTCAGGCTCAGGTCTTTCTTCACATTCAGTACGATAGATGTGCTGCCCTCGTTCTCTGTGCCGTTGGGTTCTTCGGCTGTGGGGTTGGCGGCATTACGCACTTGGATGTAATGGGTGAACTCTTCACCAGCGATGGTGGCAGACACCGTCTTCAACGTGGTCTGATACACGGTCTTTGCCGTCAGCAGGTCATCGTCGATCAGCGTCGTTCCCGGTGCTGTCTGGGTGTCCTCAGCAGCTTTCCAGATGTTGGCGGCATAAGCGCAAACAGCCAATAAAGCTACTGCAAGAAGTGTAAGTCTTGCTTTCATAAGGTTTTGGTTTAGTTAGACAATAATTAATTAGTTATTAGATGATTTGTTTTAATTGTGGCAAAGATAGAGAATTATCGGATATTATGCAAATTTTTATTTGTTTTGTTTCACATTAACTGCTTTCACAGCAGAAATAACGCTGTTTTAGATGGCTAAATGTTTGGTGGTTTGGCTGAATTAATGTAAATTTGCAAAAAAAGATATGAAACAGTTTCTGCTATTTTGTTGGCTATTATCATTTGTTTTGGGCGTGCAGGCCGCCGACTACAATATCCTTGATTATGGAGCAGTGAGTGACACCACACAACTGAGTACCGCGGCTGTGCAGCGTGCCATCGACGCATGCAGCAAGGCCGGTGGAGGACGGGTAGTGGTGCCGGCTGGCAGTTATAAAATCGGGACAATACAGTTGCGCTCACATATCAATTTGCACCTGGAGCATGGGGCGACACTCTATGGCAGTACGTCGCTGGAGGATTATACACCCATGAAATCGGCGTATGTCTCGCTGCGCACACAGATGGAGACCGTGCAGTTGATATACGCTGATGACGTGGACGATGTGGTCATCGACGGCTATGGTACCATCGATGGGCGCGGACGGGCTTTCCCCAAACTGTCATGGAACGATGAGGGAATCACACGTCCGCATTTGCTGCGCTTCATCCAGAGCTGTGACATCGTGGTGAAAGATATCACGCTGCGCAACTCCGGCTGTTGGATGCAGCACTACCTGGCTTGCGACCGGTTGCGCATCGATGGTATCAAGGTCTTCAACCGCAACAATTACAACAACGACGCCCTCGATATCGACGGATGCCATGACGTGGTGGTGAAAGGCATGATGGCTGACAGTGATGACGACGGCATCACGCTCAAGAGCACCTCGCCACGTCTGTGCGAGAATGTCCGCATCAGCGACTGCGTGGTGTCGAGCCATTGCAACGCCGTGAAATTGGGCACCGAGACCAACGGCGGTTTCCGCAACATCAATATCTCCGGCATCGTGGTGAAGCCGAGTGAGGACCAGCGAGAGAAGTTTTTTGGCCAGTGGATAGGATCTTCAGCCATCTCCTTGGAGATCGTCGACGGTGGGGTGCTGGAGAATGTCAATATCTCCGATTTCACCATTGAGGGCACTGAGGCACCCATCTTTGTGCGCCTTGGCAACCGTGCCCGTGGTTATTATGAGGGGCAGGTCATCGACAAGGTCGGAACCATCGACGGTGTGCATATCGACAATCTCCAGATCAGGAATGCGGGTTCCATGGGGTGCTCCATCACCGGCTTGCCTGGTCATCCTGTGAAAAATGTACGTGTGAGTCGTGTCACCCTTCATCATCAGGGTGGGGTGGAAGCCGCCGACATGGCAGAGATCGAGCGCAGCATCGCTGACGAGAAAGAGAAAGAATACCCCGAGGCCACCATGTGGGGGCGTTTGCCTGCCAAGGGCTTTTATGTGCGACATGCGGAGCAAATATCCATCTCCGACTTGGAGGTGCTGACCGACCGTCCTGATGTGCGCCTTGACATTGTCAATGTGGATGTGAAATAATTCAAGTCTCGCCCATGCTCAACTTGACAGGTGTTAGCATTTCGCTGTTAGCTATTCGCGATAGATGCCTTGCTGACGATGCTTGCTGAAGTTGAGTGAAAAAAATTTTTTGAACCATGAGGAAACGATTGTTTTTGGCATTTTTCGCCATCAGTGTCGTGGCGTATGCACAGCAAGTCCCCCTGTCCTGGGGTGATCAGGGCAATGGTACCTACATCAACCCCGTGCTCAATGCTGATTTTTCTGACCCCGACGTGATCAGGGTGGGTGACAAATACTATATGGTGGCTTCTGACTTCCATTTCCTGGGCATGCAGGTGCTGGAGTCTGATGATATGCTCAACTGGAGATACGTCAGTCAGATCTACAGCCGTTTCGACGAGCCGGGATGGGACACCAACCAACATTATGCTGGTGGCTCGTGGGCTCCTGCCATCCGTTATCACAATGGCGAGTTTTATGTCTATTTCTGCACACCCGACGAGGGGTTGTATATGAGCAAGGCCACTCATTCGGCTGGTCCGTGGTCGCCGTTGCATCTCGTCAAACGGGTGGCGAAATGGGAGGACCCTTGTCCATTTTGGGATGAGGATGGAAAGGCCTACTTAGGCAGAAGTCGTCATGGGGCAGGACCCATCATCGTGCATCGCATGTCGGACGACGGACGTGAGTTGCTCGACGAGGGTGTCACCGTCTACACCGGACCCGTGGCTGAGGGCACCAAATGGCTCAAGCGCAACGGCTATTACTATCTCATCATCCCTGAGGGTGGGGTGGGGCAAGGTTGGCAGACGGTGCTCCGCTCGAAAAATATCTATGGACCTTACGAGAAAAAGGTGGTGCTGGAGCAAGGCTCTACTCGTATCAACGGTCCGCATCAAGGTGCTTTGGTCGACACGCCCGACGGCCAGTGGTGGTTTTACCATTTCCAGGAGACACCTGTCTTGGGGCGTGTGGTGCATCTGCAACCAGCCAGGTGGGTGGACGACTGGCCACTGATGGGGGTGGACATCGACGGAAATGGCATCGGTGAACCTGTCACGGTATGGACTTCACCTTATCCCGATAGCCATCCCATGGCATTACCGACCGACGATGACTTAAGTGGAAGAAGCCTGGCACTTCAATGGCAGTGGAATCATAATCCTGTGAATGACCACTGGAGCCTGACCGCCCGAAAGGGGTGGTTGACCTTAAAAGCGATGCCTGCTGTGAGTCTTAAAGAGAGTCGTAATATGCTTACACAGAAAGTGATAGGATATGTGAGTGAAAGTGTCACTTTAATGAGTTCTTCTGGCTCTTGCCGGGCGGGTTTGTTCTGCATCGGACGTCAGTTTCATGCTGTAGGCATCTGTCCTGAGGGTATTTATGTGGAGACCGACGGCAAAGTGGAGGTGATCCGCCCTGGCAAATACTCCAAACTCTATCTCAAAGTGTCGGATGACTGTGTGAAAAACGAGCATCAGTTTTATTACAGCACTGACGGCCGACATTTCACGCCAGCTGGGGCTTCTTTTGCCATGCGTGCCGGCTTCTGGAAGGGCATCCGTGTAGGGCTCTTCTGCTATGGCGACAATGGTCAGGCACAGTTTGACTATTTCAGGATGGAAAAATAGGCGCGGCACGCCGCGTCCCTTTATTCTCTTATACTCTCATTTCCTAAAGGTAGGAGGTCGGGCCTCCGAGCCCGACGAAAAATAATTCTCTAGAGAGAATTTGCGGGCTCGGAGGCCCGCACTCCTAATCGATATTTAATTAGGAATTGGGAATTAGTAACTGATGTTTCCCGTCCTTTTCCCTAGAATTAACACACTCCCCCCTTTAGATTAATTAGGAATTAGGAGGTAGGAATTAGTAGATAACAGTGTCTTTTTGAATGCGGAAATAGACGGAAAGGGCGGAAATGATGCGGAAACTCCTTGACTCTTTGACTCCCTAGAGAATAAACTGGTCTAAGGAGGATAGGAGGTAAGGAGTCCTTCTCATCTCTTACCCCTTACAGGAATACCTCGCGACTTGGGATGGGTAAAAACTCTTTTTAAAGTGGACTCAGATAGTTACATATAAATGTGACGTTTTAAATGATTCTAAATAGGATTATCCCGTTTTAGATAAAACGTCAGTGTAGTATCAGTAGCTATAAAAGAAAAAGTAAATAAACGGATTTCCTTTTTTGTTGTTTCATTTTATATGTTTATATTTGCAATCGAATCATTAACAAGGTAATGCAAAGGTTTTTAAAGAGTCTATTATGAAAAAACAAATAAAAATAAAATGATGAAAACAAATCAACAAATTATTTTCTTAGTAGGACTGCTATGGCCCATAGCGTCTCTAGCACACACCTCCCTCCCCGATGATGGTGACAATCTATATGTTTATGCAAATGGCGCTGCACAGGCGGTAATCTACTCTTTGGACAACCTTGACAAGATTACTTTTGGACAAAATGCTATCAGCATTAGCACGAAAAGTGGTCAGACAGACTATGCTTATAAAAGTATTGATTTAATGACTTTCCGAAGCGACATCAAGCCTGTGACTGGTATTAGAAGTCCGACCGTCAACAATGACCATGTCAAATGGATGTACGACAGGAGCCTTCAGACCGTGAGCTTGATGTGTGAACAGGGATTGGAGGATGTTAGCGTTGTTGACGCTCAAGGCCGTGTGGTGATCAAAGAGCATGTCATTGGCAAGGAATGTCAGCTGCTTCTTGACAATGTACCCTCTGGAGTCTATGTGCTGAAAGTATCTGTGCCAAGAGGCAATGAAACAACCATCAAAATCATCAAATAAGAAAGGAGGAAAGACGATGAAAAGATATATTTTAGTACTTTTGGCGATGCTATCCGTTGCCGTGCAAAGTCAAGCACAGAAATTCCTGGACATTTATAAGGATGGACAAATCGTCAGTTCTGTGAAAGCAGCCGATGTGGACAGTATGGTGGTGGGTAATGACCCCAACAACCGCACTTTGGATTTCTATCATGACGGAGAGTCATTTCATAATACGATGACGGCTAATGTAGACAGTATCAAGGTTTTCAAGACAGACGATGAACCCCTCGTCTATCTCGGTATAGTGGGTTTTAACCAGGAGTTATACGAGAAGCCTTTCGGCATTCTTGACAAGTATAAAGCCAATGACTACAAGACCTTTGTCAGTAATCTGAGCCGTAAGGACGGTACCTTGTTGTATTATGGTGTAGACCATGCTTTGGATATGCTGGAGAGCAAGTCATTTCCCTCGCAGGTGTCCAGTGTGAACCTCATCACGTTTACTGATGGCCTTGACCAAGGTTCGCTGATGATGAACAGCAACTATACTACCGAGGAGCAGTATCTGAATGCCGTAAGCAACCGTATCAAAAACTTGCGTGTTAAGGATTTGCCGCTCACGGCTTATTCTTTGGGACTTCGTGGCAGTGACGTGACGAATTATACCCAGTTTCAGAATAACCTGAAGAAGTTAGCCAGTTCGTCGGACAAGGCATTCGAGGTCAACAGCATGAGCGATGTGCGTGCTCGGCTTCAAAACATCTCCGACCAGATTATCAGTATCAGCAACAAGCAAACTGTCAGTATGAAGATACCCGGACAGAGCAACGGTACGCTCATTCGCTTTACTTTTGATGGATCCGTCGGCTATAGTTCGATTTATATTGAAGGCACATTCAATCTTTCCGACCGTTCATTACGAGATGTCACCTACCATGGTCTGAAAGCGGAGAGCGGCAGCATCATCCAAGGCAAGCAGGAAGGCATTTTTGTCACCTATACTTTTGCTGGTTTGCAGCGAGAAGATGGAAATGGACTGGTGCCGACCAGCAATATCCGTCAGTATTACAAATCGCCGTCGTCCACTTCCTGGCAGGAAAACTCGGAGTTTACACCAGCCAATAACACCCTGACCTCTATCACCCATTCTGGTGCCATTGTCATGCTGGTCTTAGACTGCTCCAGTTCGCTTGGTTCACAATTCAGTGACATGAAGAGCTATGCCAATGACTTTATCGACAATGTGGCCAATAATGCTGCTGAGGGAATTGAACGTCCGTTTGGAAACAGACCAAAAGGAAGCGGAGAAACTCATGTGGTGAATGGTGTCTCATTCAATATGGTGAAAGTATCAGGAGGCACTTTCCAGATGGGGGCTACGGAAGAACAGGGTAGAGATTATGACAGCGACGAGCGTCCTGTCCATCAGGTGACCTTGCCTGATTATTATATTGGTGAGACGGAGGTAACACAGGGGTTATGGAAAGCTGTGATGGGCAACAATCCGTCCTATTTCTCAGGTTCAGACCAACTGCCTGTGGAATGTGTCTCTTGGAATGACTGTCAGGAGTTTATCGAGAAAATCAACCAACTCACTGGCCAGAAATTCCGTCTGCCCACGGAGGCAGAGTGGGAGTTTGCCGCCCGAGGTGGAAACTCTTCAAAAGGTTACAAATACGCGGGTGGCAACAATATTGGTGATGTGGCATGGTATAGTGGAAATTCCTCTTCTAAGACACATGTGGTGGGTAGCAAAAGTCCCAACGAGTTAGGCTTGTATGACATGAGCGGTAATGTATGGGAGTGGTGTCAGGATTGGTATGGCTCATATAGCAGCAACAGTCAGACGAATCCCACGGGTCCGTCTTCGGGCTGGGACCGTGTGCTACGTGGCGGTAGTTGGGGCGGCAGCGCGTGGGACTGCCGTGTCTCGAACCGCTACGGCAGCTATCCGTCGTTCCGCAGCCGCGACTACAACGGTTTCCGCTTAGCTCAATAGTTTCCCTATAAAATTAGAAAAGAGAATCTTGGATGGTCTCGGAAAGGGCGGCCCATCAAAAGGCCGCCCAAGAGAGACCATCAAAGATTCGACAAAAGAGGTAATATGCAAATCAAATTCTTCACACTTCCCGTATTCGATTTTGCTCAAATGGAGGAGGAATTGAATAAAATCCTCCGAAGTCACCGTATAATGCAGTGAAAAGGGTGGGGTATCTGATGGAACGGATAACATGTTTTGAAAATTTGCATGAGGCGTTCCTTCGTGCAGTAAAGGAAAAAGTATCTAATGAATATTTGAAGATAGCTTATGCTGTTGTATGTTTTGCAGATTTATTAGAAAGTGAAATTAAGGCATGTTCAATCTCTTTAGTATAGCAATCGGAGTCTCGTTGGTTTCCTAAGTCTCAATCAATCTCCAAGCATTTCAGCGTTATTGCCCTGTCAGCATGTTAAGGAATTGCTGTGGCTCATAAACATCTATTTGTGCGGCTTCGAAGTCTCCGATATTGCGAGTGATGATAGCATCAGCTCCCTCTCGTATGGCAGAGTAATATTGCATGGCATCCTCGAAGTCGCGGAATTGAGAGGCAATAGCCTCGTCAATAATAAGTGAGTCAACGGGTGTTACATTGCACATTTTTACAAACTCGGCAAACTTATTCATGATAACTTCATTTGTAAGTTTGTGGTGGGATTCAAGAATAAAGCTCGCCGTTGCAAAGGACAGGGCAGAGACGAGAAGTTCAACCCTTTGGCTGTGGCCTAATTGTACAATTTCTGCTGCAAGTGTGAAGAACTGCCCGCGTCGGGCGAGATAGTCTATGAAAACGTTTGTGTCGAGAAATACTTTCTTCATCATCCATGCTTCTTTAAGAGATATTCCAACTGAGCTTTGTCATAATCAAAATCATCAGGAAGAGGCTCAATGTCCTCAACAAGTTTCATCACTTCGGGCGAGATATAAAGATCCTCGCGACGAATTTTAGGCCAGCCGTTATCTGTCTTGGCTGCTGCTTCCTTCTCAGCTTTTACTTCCTCGTAGAGGTGGTCGGCGAGCCATTGTTTATTGCTCGTAGATAGCGCCATCGAGTGCAGGAAGTTAAGCACCGTATCCATAGAGATTGTCAAGTCCATAAGCGAATATTTTATATATGATGGAGCAAAGATAGTGAAATTATTTCAAATAATGTTTATTTGATTGAAGTTTCCCTCCCTTTTCTTTATATTTTTACACACTCCCCCCTACACTCCCCCTACACTCCCCCTTACACACCCTCCGGCTCCCTCGGAAAACGAGATTGCTCTCCCTCGGAAACGAGGGAGTCGGAGGGAGTGCCGGAGGGAGTGCCATGGGGAGTGTGTTAATAATTGTAGAGAAAAGAGAAAACTTTTGTCAACTGCGATGACAGGTTCTAGGCTGATCAATAGGATGGAGCTATAGGAAGGAGGTCGGGTCTCCGAGCCCGACGATTTTTCTCGCCATGACATCGTTCAAGCAATCTTGGCTCTGCCCATTTGGCTTAGTGTAAACGTTCTTTTGCCCTTCCAGGGCGTGCCTTACTTTGTGGTTCACAATCCCCAAGGCGTTGCCCAGGGCTAATATCTGCTGGCCTTTCAGGCCGTCCTTGAACATGCATTTAGTTTTATGCCCTATGCATAGGATGACGGTGCTTTTCTGTTGCTGTGCAAACGTTATCGTCGAAATAATGGGGTGAAATGGTGCAAGTTATGGATAAATGTTTTAATTTCGCAGCCGAAAATAAATCAAACAAACTATAACAAATCAAATTCTAAAACAATCAAAAGTATGAGCAAGACATTTATCATTGGTGACAGAGAGAAAAACGAGTGGATTTCCGTATTTAATGAGAGCGAGAAGATGATGTCTTTCTGCAATGAGATGGACAAGGCCAAGACCTTTGCCGACCCCTACAAGGCCAAGGAAGAACTGGACCAGATGCAGAAAACGGGTTATTTCACCGACTTAGGCGTCTACTTGATGGAAGACGGAAATGCTTTCATCGCAGGTGAGCGCGACAGCTATCAACCCATCGACTAAAAGTGAGGCCCGTCTGAAAAACAGACGGGCCTCGTTGAATACAAACTATCAATTGATTATTCTGTCACTTGGCGTTTGACGGTGCGCTGCACTTTCTTCATCACCTGTTTCTGGACATCCACCTCTTCATAGTCGGTGTAGGTGCGGGTGCCTTCAGAGTCGATGATCACGCAGCGGTTTTTGTCGTTCTCAGCGAAGGGCTGTACGGTGTCACCCTTTGAGTCGATGATGATACGGTCGGCATCCACTTGGTGACGGCTCACGATATCTTTCTTGAAGGTCTCAGCGCGGCGCTTGGCATACATCTCGTTGAGGCGTGCGTTGCCGGTGCCTTTGTCGGCATAACCTACGACATATACTTTGCTCTCAGGATTGTCAGCCATGAATTTGGCCACTTGTTCCATGATGACACTGGGGTCTTCGTTGTTGCTCATGCGGATGGCGTAGAAAATCTCTTTGTGCAGGTTCACTTTCTCCGTCTTGGTCACGGGGCGTTTCTCCTTCACCGTGATTGTCTCTGGCACTTCCTCCTCTATGACTTCCTCAATCTCACGAGCCACGGGCAGTACGGCGGGTTTCTTGGGGGCTTTATGGCCGAAACGGAAACTGACACCGAGCATGGCGGTGAACATCCAGTCGTCTTTGTCGTTGGTCTTCATATTGAAGCGGTCGTCTAGCGAGTTGGCATTCACTTCGAGGCTGATGCCAAGCGGCTTGCTCATATTGGTCTCCAGACGCAGTCCGGCACGCAGGTTATGGCTCAGGTGGTTGTCTTTCCAAGCCAGGGGTGCTGTGGTGGCAGGAAATTTGAAGGCTTCAAACTCGTCGCTGTCCCAGGCGTAGTTGAGACCCACACCGCCCAAGAGGATGAGGTTGAGGGCGCGGTTGGTGTTGGAGCCGAAGATGTTGCTCAGGTTGATCAACAGGTCTACATCAGGAGTGATATAGTTCCATTTGTAGTATTGTTCGGTGGCCTTGAAACCACTTTTCGACTGCCAGCCGTTGACATGGAGGCGTGCTCCAACGACGGGTGAAAAGTAGTGGCCAAAAGAGAGCGCAACTGTGGGCGTGATGATTTGGTCTTTGGGCGCATTGGTGGTGGTCAGTTGCAAGCCGCCTTGTGCCTCGATGAAGGAATAAGATTTCCAGTCGGTCTGAGCCATGGCGGAGCCAGCCATCAGCAGAGTGGTGACTGCCACTGTGAGAAGTCGCTTCGTGTTCATGGGTGTATGTTTTTGTTAGTTTTATGATTTATCCGCAAAGATAATGGTTTTTATTTAAAAAACAAGAAAAATTACGAATGAATGTTACTATATGTGAAAATTTTGTTACTTGGGTGATCTTGAGAGTTTGTAGGCGCAGGAGAGCATGATGTAGCGGGGGATGCAGTTGTTCCAGGTTTCGGTGCGGCCCTGTGCGTTGACGTTGTATTGTTTGTTGGAGAGTTGGTGCAGGAGGTCGAAGGCGGTGAGCTTGAGGGTTATTTTTTCTTTGTATAGGGTGCGTGACAATTCGGTGTTCCACACCAAGTCGTCGGTGTTCATCATGCTGCTGTTGTAACCCCGTCGGCAGAACATTTTGATGTCGGTGCCCAGCGACAGTTTCACCCACGGGATGAAATACATCAGTCGGGCTCCATAGTTGAAGTCGAAAGCGCTGATACGCTCAAAATTCTCCCGTTTGCTGGTAGAACTGCGCCAGCTGACCTCTCCCGAGACCGATGCCGTCAGCTTGTCTTTTTGGTATTCCAGTTCGAGACGTTCGTGCAGGGTCCAGTTGTTGACCGTGCTCTTGGGTGCTGCGTCAGTGGCACCAGAGAGGCTAGTGATATACTGGATGGGGAAGTCGACAGAGTGGGTGTATTCCACATCGGCGCGCTGCTTGGCGGTGAGACGCTTTTTGTGGTCGATGGGTTGCTGATAACTGCTGCCCAGTCCCCAGTACCAGTTTCCGTCGATATTGTCATTTTTATAGGTATAGGCACCTGTCTCGCTGTTGTAGGTGGTGCGTGTGCCCCACGACCGCTGTGTGATGTTGGCGTTGGTCCAGATGTTGGCAAAACGTCTGATGCTGTCGTTGTTGAACTGGAACGAGAGGTAGAAACTGTGCGTGATATGTGCTTTCAGGTGTGGGTTGTTTTCCCATGTCGCCAGCGTGCTGGTGGTGTTGCGGTGTGGCATCAGCGAGGTGAAGCTGGGCTGACTGACATTCATGTTGTAACTGGCTGACTGCAGCCCTTTCTTGTTGCCCCACTGATAGAACATGACCCTTGGTGAGAAAGTGGTATAGTGCCGGTGTGCCATGGTGTCAAGGGGTTGTGCCACATAGTGCATCCGCTCGTTGTTGTAAGACAGTGGAAGAGAAAGTTCCACATACTGCGAGTCGTCAGAATGGTTGAGTGTCAGTCCTCCGGAGTAAATTCTCTCGAGGCGTGTCTCATGGCTGCTGTTGTCATAGTCGAAGGCTTTAGCCAGCAGGTCTCTGCTGCTGGGCAACCATCCTATCTCATGGCTGTCTTTGGCCGCGTCTTCCAGCCAGTCGAGCCTGTACTGTTGGTTGTGGTTGTTGTTCCATGTTTGCTGGTATGACACGTAAGGCTCTAAATGCCATTTGTTGAGTAACTGAAGGGAATAGCTGAGATTGGCATTGTATTGATAGCCGTTTTGCTGGGTGTCGTTGTAGTAGTCACGCAGGTCGTTGGTGCTGGTCTGTGCGAAATAAGTGTTGGATAGCGAAAAGTTCTCACTAGGTTTCTGTTTGCTGTAGTTGCCACTGAGGGAGAGGGTCACATTGTCGCCCCAGTCGAATTTATGGAACAGGTACACATTTCCTGAGATGCTCAGGGTGCGGTATTTGTTGAGTCCGTTGTTGAACGTACGGTTGATGATGTCTTGACGCCATGTAGAGTCCTGACTGCTGGTATGACGGTCGCCGTTGCTATAGTTCAGAAAGCCACGAGTGTACATAGTGAAAGGCTTTTTGACGTACAAGCCATTGCTGAAGTTGAGGTTGAAATCCTTTTGTCGGCTCCATGACTCTGCCCCTCCGAAGATATGCCCGTCGGAGGCGAAACGCTCCGTGGCGGTGCGGCTCCAGTTGTCGGCGTCGTTCCAGCTGAAGGTGGCATCCATCTCCTCTTCCCAGTTTTTGTCCTCGTCTTCCGTGTTGAGGCTGATACCGGTCTGCTTGGTAGCACGGAGGCCTTGTGGCATTTCAGACGGTCGCCATTCTCCGTCACTGCCAGGTCTGCGGTTTTCGTTGATGTTGTTGGTGTTGCCGAAGACGGAGAGCCGGGAGTGGTCGCTGTAGTAGAGACCGAAGAGGCGCGCCATATATCGGTCGTCGGTGCCGATGCCCGTTTCGATGTTGCCCATGTATCCGCGGCTGTACTCCCGTTTGAGTGCCACGTCCATCACATAGTCTTTCTTTTCCACATCACGGCCCACCAGTTCGCTTTGTTTGGTCGACTTGTTGTAGACTTTGATGTCGCGTACGGTGAAGTAGGGCAGGTTGTCGAGCATCACCTTGTTCTGCCCTTTGAAGAAGTCTTTCCCGTTGAGTGTCAGGTAGTCCACCTTCTTGCCGTTGATGTAGATGTCGCCGTTGTCTTTCAGTTCAGCTCCCGGCATCTGCCGGATGAGTCCGTCGAGCATGGAACCTTCGGGCAGATTGAAGGCTGCCGCGTTGTAGACGATGGTGTCGCCACGATAAGCTATCTTCACTCTTGTGCCGGTCACGGTCACCCCTTCCAGGTCATCCTCCCTCCATATTTCGTCCTGTTTTTTCTTCATAAGTATACGCGGCAGTTCAAAATACGAGTTGCGGGCGATATGTCGCAGCGGATAGTTGAGATAAGTGTCGTTGTATCCCTCGGCAGTGGCCTTGATGATGAAGTCGGCTTGTACGGCAGGCACCTTGAAACCATAATAGGAGGACGTGCCCCAGGTGTAGCACGTCGTGGTGTCCACCACGGTAGAGTCGGGGCGCATCAGTGTGATAAAGGCTTTGATTTTCGCCTTGGTGAACGAGTCATAGACTTCGCCGTAGAGTTCTATCTTGCGCTCTTTTTTCTTTTTGACTGTCGTCGTGTCGTTTTGGGCCGTTGCTGTCATGGCAAGGGCCAGACACACCCCTATAATCAGGATTTTAGTTCGCATGCTGAGACAATGAGTACGGAAATCAACTATACAGACAATAAACGCCATTTGCCTGTTTTTATTATCATTCGTACCTTCCTTTTTGTAGCATGTAGGGTTACGATACATCATCAAAACTATCTGAAACACATTTTACCCCTATCATTTTGGTTTTTTTTTAATTTTGCGGTAAAAATAATACAATCCACAGATCATGATGAAAACAATTCTTCCAAAATTGATGGGGACAGCTCTCACCGGGCTGCTCTTCACGTTGTGTGTTTCAGCCCAAAACCCGTTTGTCCAGACCTGGTTCACCAGCGACCCTGCGCCGATGGTGCATGACGGCACGATGTATGTCTATACCGGCCATGATGAGGACGGCGCCGACTTCTTCTGGATGCAGGAGTGGCGTGTCTACTCCACGACCGACATGGTCAACTGGACCGACCATGGTTCCCCTTTGGCTTTGGAGAGTTTCTCTTGGGCCGACGACCGTGCCTGGGCCAGCCAGTGCATCGAGCGTGACGGGCATTTCTTCTGGTATATCTGTGCCCACTCACGGTTGTCGAAGGGTATGGCCATCGGCGTGGCTGTGAGTGACTCGCCTACTGGTCCGTTCCGTGACGCCATCGGCAAGCCCCTCTTCGAGAATGGCAGTTGGGACCATATCGACCCCACCGTCTTGATCGACGATGATGATCAGGCTTGGCTGATGTGGGGCAATCCCCGTGTCTATTATCTCAAACTCAACCGCGACATGATTTCTTATGAGGGTGAGGTGGGTATGCTGCCCATGACCGAGGAGGCGTTCGGTTCGCCGGCGATGAACGAGCGTGAGCAGGGCAAGCAATATAAAGACAGTTATGTGGAAGGCCCCTGGCTTACCAAGCGTGGCGGTCAGTATCAGTTGTTGTATGCCGCCGGAGGTGTGCCAGAGCATATCTCTTACAGCACCGCCCCGTCGCCCACTGGTCCCTGGAAATATGCCGGACCAATCATGCCGCTGTGCGATACCGGCTCGTTCACCAATCACTGTGGTGTGGCCGACTACAAGGGTCACAGTTATTTCTTCTACCACACAGGTAAGTTGCCCGGTGGTGGTGGATTTGGCCGCAGCGTGGCCGTGGAAGAGTTTAAATACAATGCCGACGGTTCTTTCCCCACCATCATGCCCACAGCTGAGGGTGTGCAGCCAGTAGGCACGTTCTGCCCTTATCGTAAGGTGGAGGCAGAGACCATGGCCTTCTCTAAAGGTCTGAAATCTGAGCAAAATGCCGAGACCGGTGTCTATATCTCCGATATCCATAATGGCGACTATATCAAACTGCAAGCCGTAGACTTTGGCAATCGCATCCCCCGCACCTTCACAGCAAGGGTGGCCAGTGCCCTGCGTGGTGGCGCCATCGAAGTGCGTATCGACAGTCTGGCAGGCCAGCGGTTGGTTCGTCTGCAGGTGCCAGGCACGGGAGGATGGGAGCAGTGGCAGACGCTGACCGCCGATCTCACCGCTTACACCACTGGTGTGCATGACCTTTATCTCGTCTTCACAGGCCGTAAAGGTCCCAAACTCTTCAATTTCGACTGGTGGGAGATGCGTGGCCTGGAGCAGTGCAACATGCCGCTCTTCCAGACGAAATACACCGCCGACCCCTCACCCTTGGTGGTGGGCGACACCCTGTTTCTTTATACCTCGCATGATGCCTCGCCAGAGGACATCCCCGACCCGAATGAGAAAAGCTCTGCCGGATTCTTCATGTACGACTGGCTGTTGTGGTCGACCACCGACATGGTCAACTGGACAGAGCATGGTGCTGTGGCCTCGCTGAAAGACTTCTCGTGGCGCAGCCGTGAAAACGGAGGCTGGGCCATCCAGACGGTGGAGCGCAATGGCAAATATTATCTGTATGCGCCGCTTCATGGACACGGCATCGGCGTGCTGGTCGCCGACTCTCCCTATGGTCCCTTTAAAGACCCGTTGGGTGAACCCTTGGTGTGGCAGAAAGAGCATTGGGACGACATCGACCCCACCGTCTTCACCGACGATGACGGCCAGGCCTATATGTACTGGGGCAACCCCAACACCTATTACGCCAAACTCAACGACGATATGATCTCGCTCAAAGGCGACATCGTGAAACTCGACTATCATATCGACCACTATCAGGAGGGACCGTGGTTTTATAAACGCAATGGCCATTATTATCTGGGTTACGCCACTACCTGCTGTCCTGAGGCTTTAGGATATGCGATGAGTGACAGCCCCACGGGACCGTGGGAGAGCAAGGGATATATCATGCGACCTACCCAGCGTGACCGCGGCAATCATCCAGGCATCGTCGACTATCAGGGCCGTTCCTATATCTTCGGTCAGAACTATGACCTCATGCACCTTGACACCTTCGTGCATCATGAGCGTCGCTCCGTCTCGGCCACCGAGATCACTTACCTGCCCGACGGTACCATCGCCGAAGTGCCTTATTGGCTCGACCAACAGCCGATGGAGCAGTTGCATGCCCTCAATCCTTATCAGCGTGTGGAGGCAGAGACCATGGCATGGGGCAAAGGTCTGAAATCTGCCAAGATGGGCATCCCCAACACGGGTGTCGTAGCGGATATGCCCTATTCGACAGGCCGTCGCAACATGTATGTGACGGATATCGACAACGGCGAGTATATCCGTCTGCGTGGAGTCGACTTTGGTGACAAGGGCGCCCGCCAGTTCCAGGTCATGGCTGCCGCTCAAGGCTCCTGCGTGGTCACCCTTCGTATAGACTCCGTCGATGGTCCTGTCATCGGCACCGCCACCATCTCCTCGACAGGTTCAGTGGAAAAATACCGCACATTCTCTGGCAAGGTGAAAAACGCTACGGGTGTCCACGACCTGTATCTGTGTTTTGGTCAGGCAAATGGAGAGGTAAGGTTAGATTATTGGAGATTTAAGTAATAAATATGATGAGACATTTCAATAAGATGTTTTTTCTAATTGCTTTTCTGCTGTTGGCTCTTCCTGCTATGGCGGATGAGACAGATCATGACACGCTGGATATCAGTGGCAACAACACCTCGTCGAGTTATGTCACCTACGAGAAAAATATCATCCTGTCGAGTAGTAAGACAATGGACGTGCTGATGGCACGCTATGTCTACTTCAACTCCAAAGTCATCGGTTCCGGCACCCTGTGTCTCTACGCTGGCGGTGAGCGCTGTTATCTGGGTACCGCCAAGGGCGCCCAATACCCCGACTGGAAAAGCTTTACCGGCGACGTGCATATCTATCCCTACAAGGAAAACGCCCCCTCGGCCGGATACTATGGTGTCATCATGGCACACGGTGGTAAGACATTCAGCGCGGAGGATGTGGAAGGCAGTCTCCAATCGGGCAAGGTGAATATCATGATGGAGAACAATCGTGTCACCCTCCATGACGGAGCCTCCATCGCCTGTGAGTCGGGCACACGTGGGTTCCGCTTCGGACATTTAGACACCGAGGTAGGCTCGACGATACAAGGATATATGAAGAAAGGGACCTACAACTCCTATTTCTTGGTGGGGTGTATGAACACCGACGCCACGTTGGCCGGCACCATCGCTCCTCCAGAGTATAGCGACCAGCACCGCATTGGCCTGATCAAAGAAGGTACTGGTACCTATCGTATCACGGGCAACAACAACTTTATCAGCGGTGCACTGCGTGTGATGGACGGACGAGTGCTGATCGCCAACGACCGTGAAGAGGCAGAAAGCAAAAAGTGGCGTGGTGCCACGGGTGCTATGACGAGTAGTCAGGAGGCAGTGGCTTACGTCTTTGAGCATGGTGTGTTGGGCGGTACCGGCAATGTGGCTGGCACCCTCGACAATTATGGTGTCGTCGAACCGGGTGAGGATGCCTCGGGTGCCCTCTATGTGAAAAATTATGCCACCACCCGTGACGCCCATCTCTATGTGCGTCCGCGGTCGGTATTGCGCTTTTATGTCGGAGGTGCCGAGGACTATACCCGGCTTTTCGTGGATGGCGACGTGAAATACTATGACATCACCCAGGACTTCTCGCAGAGCACCGACATGCCCATCGTTGAGGTGGTTTTGAAAGAGGATGCACAGGTGCAAGTGGGCGACGAGTTCTGTCTGCTCCGCGCTAAGAACAAGAGTTCACAGGCGGGCGACTGGCAATTTGAGACCAAGATGCCCGACCGATATACATGGGAGTTGGAGGAGCGGACGCAAGACGGGGAATATTGGGTCGTATTAAAGCTCACCTCATTGGAGGATGCCCAACCTGGTGATGACCCTCATCATGATGACCCTGACCAGCCCACCGACCAGATGGGACCCTTCTATGATGATGGAATAGATGATGGGCATGATCTGACCTCGCTGCGTGACTATGCCGACCAAAACCAGAAGAAGATAGGCACCGCTATCTCGACCTGGAAAAACAATATCAACAGTGAGAGTCTTGGCGAGACCAAAGAGATTGCCCGTCAGTTTAATATGTTGGTTGCCGAGAACGAGATGAAATTTGATGCCCTGGAGCCTAGCCGCAACCAGTTCTCCTACGGTAGCGCCGACAACTTGGTCAATTTCGCGCAGCGTCATCAGATGTCGATGCGTGGACACTGCTTGGTCTGGCATTCGCAGTTGCCAGAGTGGGTGTCTTCTGACGGCAAGAAAAACGACAAAAACTGGTCGCGTGACGAGGCCCTCGATATCCTCAAGACGCATATCACACAAGTGATGCAGCACTTCAAAGGCAAGGTGGCTGAATGGGATGTGGTCAATGAGTGTCTCGATGATGACCAGACCTCCATCCGTTCCAATCCTGACGGTTATGACCTGCGCACCACGGTGTGGACGAGGGCCATCGGCGAGGATTTTATCGACTCCGCTTTCGTCTATGCCCACCGTGTCGACCCCGACGCCTTGCTCTATCTCAACGACTATGGCGTGGAGTTGCAGGGCAAAGCCAAGACGACCGCTTTTTATAATCTCGCCATGCGACTGAAGAATAGCGGTATCCCCATCCATGGTGTAGGGTTGCAGTACCATTTCTCCATCGGCGACGTCGACTCCGTGAAACTGGAGAACACCATCCGTCGTTTTGGAGAGGCAGGGCCCAACTGTGTGATCACCGAACTCGACATGGGCGTTCCTTCCACTTCTTCTCAGAACCTGGAAGAACAAGCCCGCAGCTATCGTGTCATCACCGACATCGTGCTCAACAATGACAATTGCCCACATTTCGTCATCTGGGGACTGAAAGACAATGACAGTTGGCGCAGTGATTCCAATCCGTTGCTCTATAACTCAAGTTTAGGCAAGAAACCTGCCTTCTATGCGGTGCGCTCCGCCTTGCGGCATCGTGTGCTCATGAATGAGAAAGAGGATATCTCGCAGCCTGAGGTGGCTGTGCCGTCCTCCGATGTGCCTTTCTATGACCTTAGTGGAAGACGTGTGAAAGGACTGCCTACTACTCCTGGAATTTATATCCAGCGGGGAAAGAAAATAGTAATTAGTAGACAGAAGTAAATAATTAGTAGTTAGTAATTAGTAGTTAGTAATTAGTAGATCGTAATTAATAGATAGGAGATGATGAGACATCTATTGATATTATGTTTGATGGGAGTGGCGCTCACCGTGTCAGGGCGCCAGGCTTCTTCTCCCAATGGGGCTATTACCCTTCAGCCAAAAGACGGGGGGTATGTCATCCAGTATCGCCATTTGCCGGTGTTGGAATTGTCTGATGTCGGTGTCAAGACCTCTGGCAGTCAGGCAGAAGCGACATTTGGTAAAATACGTAAGAATGGCCGTGTGAAGGAGGATTATCAGATGCTCATCGGTAAGCGCACGCATTGTACCAACCGTGCCAACGAGTATGTCTGTGAGGGCACCGATGGTCAGGACCGCACCGTGCGACTGGTGTTTCGTCTTTATGACGATGGCGTGGCCTATAGGTATGAGTTGTCAGGACTGAAGGGCGACACCTTCAAGGAAGAGAAGACGACCTATCACATCGCTGAGGGCACCCGCCGATGGATGCAACGGTGGAGTGATGCCTACGAGGGATTCTTCCCGCTCTCTACCACGGGTGAAGGAAAAAACCGCCGGTGGGGCTATCCCGCCTTGTTGGAACCCCAGGACGGGGTCTTCGCCTTGCTCACCGAGGCTAACATCGAGCGTCGTCAGAGTGCTTCCTGTCTGTATAACGAGGGCAGTGCAGACGCTTATCGTGTCTGTCCTGCAGAAAACGAGACCCCGTTGTATGGCGACTGGCATACCCCATGGCGTGTGGCTATCATAGGAACGCTTGCAGATGTGGTGGAGTCGACACTCGTCACCGATGTTTGCCAACGCAGTCAACTCGAAGACGTGAGTTGGATTCATCCAGGTGCCGTGTCATGGATTTACTGGGCCTATAATCATGGTTCCAATGATTATAACATTATCTGTAAATATGTCGATATGGCCGTGGCGCTTCATCTTCCCTATGTTTTGATAGACGCGGAGTGGGATGAGATGAAAGATGGGAAGACCGTAGAAGATGCCGTCAGGTATGCCCGGGAAAAAGGGGTGAAACCCATGATTTGGTACAACTCCTCTGTAGGATGGGTCAATGGTGCCCCAGGTCCCAAGTATCGTCTCAACAAGCCGGAAGACCGCGAACGGGAGTTTGCGTGGTGTGAGCGGATTGGTGTGGCTGGTGTGAAGATTGACTTCTTCTCCGGCGACAACCAGATGAATATGGACTATAGTATCGACCCGATAGAATGTGCCGCAAAGCATCATCTGCTCGTCAATTTCCATGGTGCCACAATCCCCCGCGGATGGCAGCGCACTTATCCCAACCTGCTCACCACCGAGGCTGTCTATGGTGCTGAATGGTATAATAATGTGCCTACCTTCACCAACAGGGCGGCAGCCCACAATGCCACATTGCCCTTCACACGCAATGTGATTGGCCCTATGGACTATACCCCCTGCACCTTCAGCGACTCACAGCACCCACACATCACCACCCATGCGCACGAACTGGCCTTGACCGTGCTCTTTGAGTCAGGACTGCAGCATCTGGCCGACCGTCCGGAGAGTTATCTCTCCCAACCCACAGAGGTGCAGCAGTTCTTGTCAACGCTGCCAGTGGTATGGGATGAGACCCGTTTGGTGGCTGGTTATCCAGGAGAGTATGCGGTGCTGGCACGCCGTTGTGGCACCACATGGTATATCGCGGGCATCAATGGAAAGGATGAAGAGCGAGAGATCACGTTGCCTCTTGACTTCCTGAAAAATCAATCCTTCAAGGTTCAGTCCTTCGTCGACAGTGGGCAGAAAGACAGCCCATGGCGTATCACAACAGGTGACCGTCTGCCAGCGTCAGTCACCTGCCAACCCCGTGGCGGTTTTGTGATGCGTCTGGAACTTGCTAAAGTAGGTAGATAGGCTACAATTCATTACCATTTATAAAACTAATCCATTATGAAAAGATTCTTTTCCCAGTTGTTCCTGTTCTTTGTCGTCGTGACGGCGAATGCTCAGAATCCTTACCTCCCCTTATGGGAGCATCTGCCCGACGGAGAGCCGCGAGTGTTTGAAGACCCCGACCATCCCGGTAAGTATCGTGCCTATATCATCGGTTCGCATGACCTCACTTATACCGCCTATTGTGGCAGTGACGTGCGTATGTGGTCAGCACCTGTGGAAGACCTCAGTCAGTGGCGGGACGAAGGTCCACTCTTCACCTATTATGTCGACGGCCAGTGGGACACCATGTTTGCTCCTGACCTGGTGGAGGTGAAAGACAAGGCCACCGGCAAGAAGACCTACTACCTCTATCCACACTCAAGAGGGTGGGGCAGAATAGCGATGGTCTGCAAAGGCGACCGTCCCGATGGACCTTTCACCCCTATCAACCTGACAGAAGATGGTCGCAGGTGTGTGCCTGGTTCGCTGATAGACTTCGACCCGTCGGTGTTTGTTGAGCCTGTCACCGACCCCAAAGATCCTGACTTCGACAAAGGTTTTCGTGCCTATGTCTTCTATGGCTTCCAGCACTCTACAGCTTGTGAGCTGGATCAAAACACCATGTACTCGAAGCGAGAGGGCACAGAACTGATAGACCCCTTCATCCCTGCCAGCAGCCGTGACGGCAAACTACTTGACAAGGAGGGCAGTGTGTATAAAGCGCTCTACAAAGGGCAGAATCCGCTGGACTTCAACTTCTTCGAAGCTTCCTCCATTCGTCAGGTGGGCAATAAGTATGTGATGGTGTTCTCCGGCTATTCCGGTCCTGACTACGGGTTGGGCTCCACCAACTCCGCCCTTCGCTATGCCTTTGGTGACAGTCCGTTAGGTCCCTGGCGCTCTGGTGGCGTGTTGGTCGACTCCCGCGGTGTCGTGCCCAATGAAGACGGCACCCATCTCACCACCACCAATGCTGCTCACAACACCCACGGCTCTATCCAAGAGATCAATGGCCAGTGGTATGTGTTCTATCATCGTCCGCCACGGGGCTTTGGCAATGCTCGTCAGGCCATGGTGGCACCAGTCAAGATCACCTGGGACAAGAAATCTGTGGCAGATGGTGGCATGGTGCGTATCACCGCCTACGACCCGTATGTGAAAAACAATGAGTGGACAGCCGCTGCTTCCGATGGCATGACATACACGGGTGCAGAGGTGACATCGGAGGGCTTCCAGATCTTCGGTCTGCCACCTTATCAATATTATTCTGCTGGTCTTGCTTGTTATATGACGGGCAACAACTGGATGCAGGATAACCATGATGTGTGGAACAACAGTATGGACCTGGCTGGCATCACCAATGGCGGCATCGTGGGCTTCAAATACTTTGGTTTTGGTGGTCTTGCCAAAGACGCTAAGGGTGTCAAGGCTTTTGAAGGTGCGAAAAAAGGCGACGGCACCATGTTGCATCTCAACCTCACATCAGGTGGCAAAGGTGCTTTCAAAATTCATGTGATGCTCGACGGTCCGTATGCCAATGACACATGGAAGGGAAAAGAGATTGCGGTCATCGACATACCGGAGAATGCGCCTAAGGCTGCCACCGACTATCAAGTGGCTGTTCCCGCTGTTGAGGGACTGAAAGGTAAGCATGCCATCTATCTGGTGGTGGAAGGTCCAGAGGTGCCACAACCACAGAACGACCGTCCCCGCTTTGGAGGTCCGCAGCGCCAGCCACAGCGTCCGCAGGGGCTTTTCGACCTACATGGTATCGGTTTCTCGAAGCAGGGTGCGGCTTTTGAGTGTCCTGTCGTGCCTACTGTCACTATCACCGTCGATGGTAAGGAAATGCGTCTGCCCTCCACCCCCATCTTCTGCTCCAATGCCAATGGTTATACCGACCTCACCCGTTATCAGGCATATGCGCCCCTCAAGGCCAATTCTGTCATCCGCGCCACCGCCTCCGACCCATCAGTTCGGATAGAGGTCAGCCCGATTGTGGCAGGCCGCGCCACGGTGACCTGCACCTATCAAGGTCAGAACAAGGTCTATTTGATCAACTAATGTTGAAAGGTGTGATAGAATAAAGAGGGTGTGACAAAATGTTAAAATTTGAAATGGAAACTTTCAATTTGTAAGTATATCACCCTCAAATAACAAAGAAAAGCCCATCTCTCAACCTATAATAGGGTTTTGAAATGGACTTTTCTTGTTCTTAAATATCAAACTATAAGATTTTCAAGAGGGCATTTACATTTTGAAATACCCTCTATACAAAGGAATTACTTGTGGGAGGATTTATGCATTACTTATGTGAGATTTGTGGGATGGCTTATTGACGCCCTGAAAGGGCAATGAGATATTAGCCCAGGGCAACACCCTGGGTTATGAGATGAAATGATATTCAATCGCCCTGAAAGGGCAAAAGCATTATACCCTTTAATCGGAAAGGACATACTTTTCGTTGTAATCAATGTTATACAATCGTAGGAATTCCAAATATTCATCTTTGAATGATTGTTTTTTATGGTGCTCTGCCTGGTTGCCAATATAATCCTTTGTTTTTTCAACTATGGATTGACTGACTGAAAACGCTGCATATCCACCTTGCCATGAAAATTTCTCGTAATACTTTCCTAATGTTTTAATCCAACGACTGCTGTTTCGTTTTATTTCTTCTACGAGGTGAGCCACGTTTTCGGTGCTGCTAAGTAATACTAATGCATGTACATGATTTTCAGTACCACCCACACAAACTACATGGCAACCGGTAGTATTGACCAATTGTCCGATATATTGATGCAAACGAGGTAAATGATCAATGTTCACCGTCGGACTATTCGTCTTGATGTGAAAGATTATATGCAGATAGATTTTGTATAAAGATTGTGCCATGGTGTAATTCTTTTGCCCCTTCAGGGCGATGGTATGTATTCTCACTCCATAACCACAGGGCGTTGCCCTGGGCTAATCGCTCATTGCCCCTTCAGGGCGATAATATGACATTCAACTATCGCAAGTTATAGGAGTTATAAGAGTTAAAGGAGTTATCGAAAATATCGAATTTAAGAAGTTAAGCCAAATGACTCTTTTGTCTGTTTCTTTTATCCTAAACTTTCTACATGATGCCATTTAGGTCAATACTCCAGATAATCAGTGGAATGGCTTAACTCCTTAGCGAAGCGATAACTACTTAACTCCTTAACTACCTGCAAGTTGAGCGAATGCTTGAATAACTTAATATGTAAAGCTTGATCCGCCGACGAATTCTCGCATGATGCTGGTGGGTGGTATCTCTTTGTCGCTGACGGGGATGAAGTAGTGGATGAACTTCAGCAGACGGTGTGCCTCGGAGTATTCGGGGCAGTTTTTGGGCACAGAGGCCAAGATGATCTCGGCATGCGTGCGGAGCACGGCAAACTCGATGTTGAGGGCTGAGTTGAACATAGCGTCGGCGGTCTCCTGGAATGGCAAGATCCACTGTTCCTCCGCCTCGCAGACATTGGGCCACATTTTGATGGTGTCACGTGCGGAGTAGGCCCCTTTGTTGTAGTCGCGTATGATACGGCGCAGCAGACGGTTGTCGTATGTGGGTATCCAGTTATGGTCATCCAGAGAGATGCTCGTCAGTGCAGAGACGAAGATTTTGTATTTCAGCGTGTCGTCGATGTCTTGGGTGAGCAGCGGGTTGAGAGCGTGGATGCCCTCGATGATGAGCACCGTGTCGTTTTGAAGTTTCAGTTTCTTACCGTTGTATTCCCGTTTGCCGGTGACGAAATTATACTCCGGCACCTCCACACGCTCACCGCGCATCAGTCGCTGCAGGTGCTCTTCGAGCAGTGCGCAGTCTACGGCTTTGATGTTGTCGAAGTCATACTGGCCGTTGGGCAACAAGGGGGTGTCGACACGGTTGACGAAATAGTCGTCGGTGGAGAAAGAGAGTGGATGGAGTCCGCATGCCATCAACTGCACCGACAGACGTTTACAGAATGTGGTCTTGCCCGAGCTCGACGGTCCGGTGATGAGTACGAGGCGGATAGGGTCTTTCTCTGCCCGGAAACGGGCGTCGATATCCTCAGCTATCTTCACGATTTTTTTCTCCTGCAAAGCCTCACTCACCTGAATGAGTTTGGATGCCTGCCCTCTCAGCACGGCTTTGTTGACATCGCCGGCGTTGGAGAGACGCATGATGATGTCCCAGTGCACTTTCTCGGCAAACATCTCGTACGTTTTGGGTTGGTCGATTTTCTCTGCCAGCCGCTGTGGGTCTTTCCGGTCGGGCACACGCAGAAGCAGGCCATCACCATACAACTCCAGATCCCACAATTTCAGATAACTGGCTGATGGCACGAGTGGACCATAAAAATAGTCCACGGTATCGCCCAGCATGTAATAGTCGGTGTAGATCTGTCCGCTGGTCTCCACCAGTTTCACTTTGTCAGAGAAGCCCCTTTCAGAGAAGATGCGCACAGCCTCTTCGGTGGTGGCCTCAAAGCGCCGGAAGGGCATATCGAGGTTGACAATTTGCTGCATTCGCTCCTTGATAGCTTCCACATCCTCGGCGGTGAGAGGCTCGTTGGTACGTCTTTTCACGTTGCAGTAGTAGCCACGTGAGAGGGGGTGCTCGATAAACAGTTTGCTGCCAGGGAACACGTCGCTTACCGACTTGTATAACAGGAAACAGAGGGAGCGCACGTAAACACGGTGTCCGGTGCCTTCTCGGGCGTCGAGAAACTCCACGTCACGGTTTTGGAAGAGTCTGAACTTCAGACCTTGTGAGGCGTTGTTGACTTTTGCGCAAATGACGGGGTAGGGGAGACTGATGTCTTCGGCGAACTCTTGATAGACATCGAGCAGGGAGCAACCCTCTGGGAAACTCTTTGTCACATTGTTGTTTTTGCAGCGGATCTGGAGCATAATATGGGTAGGTTAGATGAAGTCTGATAGTTTTTTAGAGGCAGGAGTCATTGACTTCTGCCGTAGCGGATCGCAAACAAGGTCAGGTCGTCGCTTTGTTCGGTGTCGCCCACGAAATGGGTCACTGCCTCCGTCATGTCGTGTATGAGTTGTTTGCAGGTGCCCCCTGCGGGTAGTTTGCTCAACACTTGACGTGTCCTCTCTACGCCGAACTCTTCGTGGTCTGCGTTCTCGGCCTCGGTCAGTCCGTCGGTGTAGAGGAAGATGAAAGAACCTGGAGGTATCGCGCTTTCTTCTGCTACGTATTCCCAATCTGGCATCGCCCCGATGGGAAGATGAGCTTTCATAGGCAATAGTGTCGCCGACAAGGATGGGGTGCTGTCATTCGTGGAGGTCTCGCCATCTGATGGCCGCAAGATCCACGGAGCTTTATGTCCAGCGTTGCAGTATCGCAGTGTGCCGGTGTGCAAGTCAAGCACTCCCACGAAGAGCGTGATAAAGATGTTGTACTCATTATCGCGTGTCATCTCCTTGTTCATCAGCTTGACGATATTGTCAGGAGTGTTCTCTTGAGCTGCAAGCATCTGAAAGATAGACCGCGCCATGGCCATCACGATGGCTGCCGGTATACCCTTGCCCGACACGTCGCCAATACAGAAGATCAGTTTGTCATCGCTCATGTTATAGTCGTAGAAGTCGCCGCCCACCTGTCGGGCGGGTGTCAGCAATGCATGCATGTCGATGTCGTCTTGGCTGGTGGGGGTATATAGTTTGGGCAGCATCGCCATCTGTATGTTGCGGGAGAGGGAAAGTTCTCTGACCACCCTTTCTTTCTCTAAATTGACGGTTTGCAGTTTTTGAAACCCTTTGACGGTGCGTGACAAGATGTAGGCCAGCAGTGCCAGTCCGACGAGCATCAGGACAAGCATTCCCGTCCCCACCTGCCTCAGGCCTTTATAGATCTCATCATCGCTGCACACCACCACCATCGACCATCCGAGTTGTTCGCCATTGTTCAAAAGGCTGTCACGCCCGATGGGAGCGAAGAACACATAGTTTTTCTCTCCATTCTCGTCGGTGATGGTGGCTTGGCCTGTCTGTCCGTCCATGATCTGTCTGTTGACATTCCTGACGGAGGTGTCGGTCAGATTGGCTGTGGCCTCATGGATGGATTTCTGCATGATGAGACTTTCTGTGGGGCATGCCATCAGCTGACCTGTACGTGAAATCATGAGGTTGTAGGACGACGGATAGAGGTGGTGCTCATTGAGCACCTTTTGCAACCAGTCGAGGGCCACGTCAGCCCCAAAGACCGCCACGGTGCGTCCTTGTGCGTCGTGGATGGGTCGCGAATAGGTGATCATGAGTTTTTTTCCTCCTGCGTCGTCAAAATAAGGCTCCGTCCAGTAGCTCTTGTTCGTTTTCATGGGGATTGCATACCAGTCGGCCTGATGGTAGTTATGTCGCTCACTACCTATTTGCAGATGTTCGAGCGAACCGTCCTCTCTCTCGACCACGTATGGCTCAAACCACTGCCCTTTGGAGGGGTAATAGTTGGGCAAGAAACCTATGCCGCATCCCATGATATTGGGGGCTCCTTCTATCATGTGTTTCATCACCGTGGGCAGTTTGTCGGGTGTGGAGAGCTGCTGCTCGATCATCCATACCGTGGTGTTGGCGGTAGCTTCGACAGAGGACAGTATTTTCTCTATTTCCAGATTTTTCACGCGCAGTTCGCTTTCGGCCCGTTGCTCCACTTCTTGACGGATGCCCTCGCGTGCATACCAGTATTGGATGGCCGATGTGAGCTCCATCAACACGCCTGCAGTGATGATCACTGCCAGTGTCGATTTCGTGCTCAATGACTTGCGCCATTGGTTCAATTTCTGTCGTATGTTCATCTGTCTCTGACTCATCTTAGGTCACAAATATAACACTTTTATCTGAACTGAAGACATCAAATCTCACTTTTTTTGAGCAACAAGCAATCGTGCGAGCAACGCGCCGGCAATGTTGTGCCAGACGCTGAAAATAGCTCCGGGCACCGTGGCCATTGCCATAGCCTGAAAATGCTGCTGTGCCAGCGAGCATGCCAGTCCAGAGTTTTGCATGCCCACCTCGACACTGATGGCGATACTTTTTTCCCTTTTGAGGTGAATGGTCTTACCCACCACGAATCCCAGGAGGAAACCCATCAGATTGTGCAGGATGACGACAGCGATGATCAGGAGGCCGCTGTGAAGCAGCTTGTCGGCATTGGCAGAGACGACAGCCCCGACAATCATGGTGATGGCAATAGTGGAGATGGCAGGCAGGACATTTTTCACTATTTTGTCCGACGGCCGTAACCATTTCTTGATCAGCAGTCCGAGAGCAATAGGCAGGATGATGACCTGAAAGATGCTCATGAACATCGACCAGAAATTGACATCGACGTATTTCCCGGCAAAGAGATAAGTGAGCAGCGGTGTGAGAACTGGGGCGCAAAGTGTTGAGACGCTGGTCATACCGACAGACAGCGCCAGGTCGCCTCCTGCTAGGTAGGTGATGACGTTGGAGGCGGTGCCCCCCGGACAACAACCTACGAGCACAATGCCCACAGCCAACTCAGGTGGCAAGGCAAACACCCTTGTGAGGAGCCATGCCAGAAGCGGCATGATGGTGATCTGTGCGAGAAAACCAATGAAAATGTCTTTTGGCCGGGCGAAGACAATGCGAAAATCCTCCCACTGCATGGCCAGACCCATACCAAACATGACGATACCCAGCAGCCAACTGATCCATGAGGTTTGTATCACCCCCACCACATTAGGCCACAAGAATGCCGCCACTGCCATCAGCAAAACGATGGCAGCCATCCAACGGCTGATAAAAATGCAAACTTTGTACATCAGTGCAAAATTACAAAGAATCTGCAAAATACCGCTCTTTTTTACGAAAAAACATTCTATCTTTGCCTAGAAACACTTTATCCCAATTCCCTCAGTTACTCCCTCAGTTACTCCCTCAGTTACTCCCTCAGTTACTCCCTCGGGAAACGAGGGATGGCAATCTCTAACTTAGAGGGGTTAGGGGGGAGTGTGTTATTTGTAAGGAAAAGGGTAGAGCATTTTTATTTCAATGATAGCGGTAATGTTTCCTCTTTTTCAGATACTGATAATCGTTCTCATGTCGATATGCCTCTTGTTCAAAGCGGATATGGAAGTAGGCTTTCGTCCAATCCCGGTATTTGAAGTACAAAATCAACCACTCGATACCATACCAAATGAAGAAAGGGATATAGAGCAGTTCCTTCTGCTGGGCCGCATGAATGAGTTCATGATTCAGTTCTCTGGTGTTCAACGGCCTTATAGAGAAGACGAAGCCAAATAGACAGATGGCCAGATAATTACCGCCAAACGGATGTCGTTTGACTAGATATACTCTATGTCGTTTCCTTCCTTTCATATTTTTCGTGAGGATGTGGTATTGAAAATCTGGTGCGGATTAGGGCTTTGGACGTTGTATTTGTATTGTTTATTTGATATTCTATATCAGGATTGTAGTGTCTTCTCTATCCAGAGTTGGAAGAAGCGGTCATAGACGCTGTAAACATTGTCGTTTCGAGTAACAAAGTCCTTTTCCAACAACCCTCTCACGGCAGAGACTACAGAACTGGTCGATGGCAGGCGGTATTTGTGAACAAACTTGCCACCCGAAATGTTTTTTACCTGTCCTTCAGCAGCAATGGCCAGAAATACATTACGCTGCTTCTCCGGCATCTGACGCAGCAGTTCACTGTAGTATGCCGACGACAGTTGCAGATGAGTATTAATGGCCTTGTCTATCATCTCCACACCACAAGTCTCACCCTTTGGCGTCAACATGTAGAGCATGTTCATGATGCGTTGCACATTGGCTGTGATACCCTCAAACTGTTGATAGACAGATGCCACCACCTCGTAGGATATTCGTCGGTCACCATTTTTGGCAAACTGCGGCTCGGCGAATGCCCAATAATGTTCCAGTGGAATCGCTTCTAGACTCATCGGCATCACCGACTGGTAGAAAGGACGTGAGGGGGAGAGAAACATCTCACTCATCATGTGCCGCTGCGAACCTGCAAAGATGAAGTTGGCATTCGTACACTTTTGAATCTGCGTACGCAAGGCTGCCTCCACATTTTGATTGCCATGATAGTAGAGAATCTGTTGGAATTCATCGATGGCCACCAGACAGTGTTTCTCTGCCGCGGCCAAATAGGCGAAAATCTCGTCGAGTGTTGTCTGTGGAGCAACCATCGTTCCGACACCAAGGCCCCACACGGGATTGCCATTGATATCAAAGGAAATCTCTGAACGAACAGACAACAACGCATTCAGGAAGCCCTCCCATACCCTGCGTCCTTTAGGCTTCAGCGCATCAAGTATAGACTTTCCGAATACGCTGACGAAGTCGTGCAACGAGTTGGTGGCATAGATATCGATCAGAAAACAATAATAGTCATCTTTGATACTGGCTTGTTGGAAACAATGCCGTATCAAGTCGGTCTTGCCCACACGACGTGGTGACATCAGTGCCACGTTATTGCCATTAGTCAGGAGGTTGGTAAGCATGGTTGTCTCATCCACTCGGTCGCAGAAATATTCTGGCCCTGCATAGCCATTGGTTACAAAGGGATTGTCAATCATATCTTCTTACTTTTTCCTACAAAGATAATACTTTTATCGTAATTATCAAAAAAAGATTATCTAAAAATGACAATTTTCCTAAAAATATATTTTTTTGTCCCCATTCAATTAAAAAATTTGTACATTTGCATCATTCAGCAAAAAACTGTTTGTCATCATGAATATTGAACGTGAACAAGAACCCCAGAATGGGCTTACTTTCAATTGGCTGAACCTCTTTTTGGGAGTGGCCTTTTTTATGTGGTTGACAGAAGGTAGTAATTTGTTTACTGACGATTGGACCTTCTATATCTATCTAGCCCTCGTTGTTGTCATTCACGAGTTGGGCCATGTCATTGTCGGCAAGTCTTTTGGGTGCTTTATCAAAGAGATGCAGGTGTTTTTCCTCCCAGTTGTAAGCTATCAACCCAGACATGTTTTTGAAGGCACTTCATGGAGAAACATCAAATGGAGTTTGGGAGTTCTTCCCCTCGGTGGTGTCACTGTGTTCAAGTCACGGGGATCAAATGACGAAAACGATGTGGATGGCTTGAATACGGGAAGTCTGAAAATAGTGATGAAATCAGCGACTTCACCTTATATCGAAGACAAACCAGCATGGCAGCGTCTGCTTATATCCGCAGCGGGGGTGTTGTTTAATATCGGCACATTTCTCGTTTTATATGTTGCCTTGCCCTACATGTCTTTGGGGTGCTATGACTCTTTGCGGCCGTTAGCGTTGATGTCTCTTTTTATAGCTGTGCTGAATATTCTTCCCATTTATCCTCTTGATGGCGGGGCGATCGTGTTTGCGCTATACGAGATGATAACAGGCAAGAAGCCTTCGCCAGGGTTTACCAAGGTTTGCGGTTGGATAGGTTTTGTCTTTATTGTCCTGTTCTTTTGGGTGTTCCCAGAGTGGTTGAACGGCATTTTGGAAAGCGTATTCGGATTGTTCTTTTGATAATGCCTTTTCATTTTCTCCAAGACCGACCATCCTTCATTCCCTCTAATGATGCGCTGACGTATGAGACGAGGGCATTGTTGCCTACGATGTTGAGTCGTGTGCCAGCGATGCTGTTCGTCTGGAAAAAGTCGGGATAGACGGTGGCGAAATTGTCGCATACCTTGTCGGCGATGCCGAAGAGGGTGGCATAAACGAGGTATTCTTTCCACAGGGGCATCTCTCTGATTTCGCGCTCCCCGATGAGTGAGAAGTCGAGCAGATATTTGCGCAGCCCGAGCAACTGTTGTGGCGTTTCGGGGGCATTGGCGAGTGCCTTCTCTCTGTCATTCAACTTGGCGATTTCTCTGAAGAAAGGCACGTCGTTGTGGCGGATATACTGCTGCAGCTCGCGTGGTTGCAGAATGCCGTCGGCACCGGCGGCCCCTTCCATCAGACTGAAAAATCCCTGTTCGATATCAGACATGCCTTTGGGAGTGGCTTTTTTGTTGATGCTGAGCACGGTGTGTGGCTCGGCTCCATACATGGTCGACTTCCATTCTATGCAGAGGGCCTCCTTGTCAATCAACCGCAGGATAAGGGCTCCGAAAAGTCCGCTGAAGTCGGCGATATATGCTGATGAGATGGAGTTCATCACGGCATTGGCCACCTTGAGGTCGCCGCCGGCCGGGGCGTCGCGGTAGTATTCGAGTCCCCTGGCCAATTTCCGTCTCAGCAGACTTCGGCGCAACGGCTGGAACGAGATGACATACCAGATGGTGTAGAACACTTTGCGCCACATGCCCACGAACAGGATGACAAGGCCCACGGGCACAAAAATGGTGCCGAGTATGGTCATGATGATTTCGAGCCATTCGGGCATGATAGAGAGCAATAGCCCAGAAGCCACCTGTGAAGAGATGGTGGCCGGTATCAATAGAAATGTGAATGGACTGATCATATAGAAAGAATCGTATGATATCAATAATATGAAAGGCAAAGCATATCCTGCCCGATCAGATGTCGTATAGCTCTTCGGCATGCCATGCGAGTGAGAGGCGGCCCCTGTGAGCCGACACAGCTTCGTCGACGGCGGGAGTGGCCTCGCTCACGGAGTCCATCATCTGCCGGAGCAACTGGCGGTGGGGCTTGCTGTTTTGGAGCAGATAGAACAGTGGATGGCTGTCGCCAGGGTGTGGCGGCATGAGCTGTGAGAGATGTCGCCAGGTAGAGTTTTCGATTCCGAAGAGATAGGCGAAGGTCATGTATTCCGGCCATACGCGCTGCAGTTCGGGCAGGCGTCCCGTGTATTCGCTGGGGGTGTTATAGGAGTTGGGCAGTCCTTTGAGAAACCGCTTCATGCCAAGGATGTTGCCTATGTCGCGGCGGTTGTAGGCATCGAGACGTATGCCTGTGTTGAGCAGGTCGGCGAAACGGTATTGGTTGTCGAAGTTGTATTTATAGATACCTTTGTCTTTGTGGCCATAGGCGATGACCTTTCTCACCATGTCCGGGTCGAGTCGCTCGCCGACGGGGGCACACTGTTCAAGAAAGGTGTAGAGCGACTTCTCGAAGTCCTGGTCAAGACCGTCGCTCGGTGAGACGGACCATGGTCCCAGGCAGAGGAAAGGCTGATTGTCACGGGTCATGTTGAAACGGACGGCTCCCCTCGTGAGCAACCTCCACAAGGCGGCCCTCGCCGCTGGTGTTTTGTCACGGTAGAACGCCGGCGAGAGTTTGAATTTCATCATGTGTGTGTCGAGAACACTGCCGTAGAGAGCAAGAAAGGGATAGGGCTTGGGAATGAACCCCGCGTAGCGTATCTTTCGCAACCATTTTCGCAGCGGTTTGAGAGAGCACACATACCAGACAAACATCATCAATTTGATGAGCAGTTCTATATCAGAGATAACTTTCTTGGGGTTCCCTCTGAAGGAGAAGTAGATCATTCGGAACATCCAGATGAAGAAGAGCAGTCCGAAGAAGAGAATCATCGAGTCGTTGAAATTCTGGTCGCTCACAAAGCACAGGTACGCGATGATGCCGAGGGTGATGAGTTTCGGCAAGTATTTCTTTAGGAGATATTTCTTCATAGGGCACTGGAGGTGTAAAATGATACGACTTTTCCATCACTTATCCATCACTTTGACTCACGTGTGAATCACGAGGACTGCTGTGAACACATGCTTTTCTCGGCATCTTTATCTTTCTGCAAAAATACAACAGTATCGTCAATCAACCAAAAATGAAAGGGAAAAAATAATCAAAAAACTCCGTACCAGTGATTCTCCTTGATTCCATACAATAAATGGGGTAGTTCATACAGTCAACGAGAAAGGAAAGCGTGGTTTTGAAATAATATGATAATTTTGCAATGTATGAAGAAAAAGAGTGAAAAGTGGTTGAAAAGAGTCTACTGCATACTCACCTATAATAAGACATTTAAACATATCTAAAATGAAAAAGAAAAAGGTTTTTGGAATACTGTTAGTCATCGTGGTGTTATTTCTAGGCATCAAATACTGCTCAGGACAGACATCAGCAGACAAATTGAAGGAGGGCGACCTTATTTTCCATACGTCAAAGTCAGAACAGTCTCCTTTCATCCAGTACGCCACGATGTCGGCGCTGAGCCATTGCGGCATCATCATCGAAAAAGGAAATGGCTTGTATGTATTGGAGGCTACAGGCAAGTTGAAACTCACTCCACTGCAGGAATTCATCAACCGGGGCAAAGGAAAACAATGGTGGGCGAAGCGGGTGATCGACAAGCCTATAAAAGTGAAATACAGCCACCTGCTTGGCCGTCGCTATGACACGTCGTTCAAGCCCGACAACAACCTGTTTTATTGTTCGGAACTGATACACCACATTTACCAGAAACAGTTTGGCATTGAGTTGTGCAAATACAGAAAAGTCTCAGACTATCATCTGACCGGACTGAAGAAAAAACTCATGCAGCGAGGCATCAATCTTAACCAGAAGGTGGTGGCCCCCATTGACATCTACAATTCAAAAAAAGCACATAACATCTGAGATGAACGTTCTCGTCATTCTCAATTTTCTCACCGCCATTGTGGCGCTAGTGGTGTGAGGTCCCTTTTCAGGTGGTCCGTCAACCATTTCTCCGCAGCCATAGGGCAAAGAATTGGTCACCACATCTTTCCCGTATTCACGAAACTTCCAATAAAATTATTGAAAACATGATAATCATTTTATGATAAAAATGATAATTGTCGCTGCCGAGCAGATGGACGTGAATCACGTGGATTATGGGGACTTCCCCGTTCACGTTAATTGAAAATGGTTGACCTCATTTTGATCTCTTATTTGATTATTACCTTCTTTGTACTACCATCACTCATCTTAATGATGTTCAGACCCTTCTTGGGCTGAGCCAACTGATGGCCTTGCAGGTCAAAGATAGCCTTATTAGTTGTCAATGATACATATTCCATTGAAGAAATAGCCATTGGATTCTGATCTTCATCTGTCAATGCTACGATGCTACCAAAGTCCTTCCACTGCTCTGCACTATTATAGGCTTCTACAGCATTGGCAGGCACATGGAGCGTAGCATTTTTGTAATTTGAGTCTACAAATACGTCCTTGCCCATTTCTGGCACTTGTTCTGCAAAGCAATATATGTCAGCAATGCTAGTGCATTTATGGAATGCGCTGTCTTCAATGCATGTCAGATTGCTTGATAGAGTGACAGTAGTGAGGTCTTCACTTTCAGAGCAGGCAATATAAGCTATCTTTCTCACATCTTCTCCCAAAACAAACTCTTTTACCTGGGGACCGAAACAACTCCTTAATGTATAGAACTGCTCATTTTCTCTTGCCACCACCTCATTGCTGTTGATGACAACCTTGGTTAATTCGTTACACCAATAGAAAGCAATCTGATCAATACACCTTACGCTTTTAGGTATGGTGACAGATGGTAAATGAGAACACATAGTGAACGCCCATCGTCCAATGTACGTCAGATTATTTGACAATTCAACGAAAGTTAGCCTAAAACATTGTTCAAATGCATAATTACCGATGCTTGTTACGTTGTCGGACATTTTGATGGAGAGCATGCCACATCCTGCGAATGCATAATCACCAATACTCGTCACATCTTCTCCCAAAATAATCTCCTCAACTTCAGAATAAGCGAAAATCCCTCCAAAGTTAGTTTCGCCATTATTGAAATCATAGTTTTTTGACACTATTGTGTTGTTGTTTAGTTCAACAGCTTTCAGATTATTACATCCTTCAAACATATTAGTGGGGAGGTTCACCAAGCCCCTACCAAGAGAGACGAAGGTTAGCCCTGAACAATCCTTTATGATACCACTTTCTATACTTGTTACTCCATCGGGGATAATGAGAGAGGTTAAACCTGTACAGCCAGCGAACGCAGAATTCTCAATAGTCGTTACACTACTGGGAATAGAAATCGAAGTCAAGCCACTACAGCCTTGGAGTGACTCTTGTCCTATGGTCGTAATGCCATTAGGAATCGTCGTTCCATTACATCCCATTATCAGTTTGTTGCTGGCAGTCTCAATAATTGCGTTACAGTTTTCACGAGAGTCATAGGTGGGATTACCCTCCTCTATGACTATGGAGGCTAAATCCGTGCAGTCTTGGAATATGGTATTTCCAATGCTTGTAACACTATTAGGGATCTTTACGGAAGTGAGTTCAGAGCAGTTGTAGAAAGCCTTCGATTCAATACTTGTCACAGTATATTCAACTTCATTTCTGACTACCGTTGATGGAATCACAACGTCTCCGGCATATTTGAGGCCGTAATCCCAACGTGCTACTTGAGCTGTTTTATTACTTGAATTAAAGGTATAGAAGATGCCGTCAACCTCTATGCCATGAGCACTGGCTACCAATGGCATCATCATGAATAAAAGGAATAATAAATGTTTATACATTGTTCGTTATGTCTGTTTAATTTGTGTGCAAAGGTACGTTATTATTAGCAAACAACAAAGAAAAGCATAAAGAATAGAAATATATGCATCTTAAAAGTGAACGGTTCCCTGTTCATAGGCGTTTCGTCAATGATTGAGGAGTGCAAGATTTTGGGGGCTCCTTTTACTGAAGCCATGCTGCCTAACCAGACAGCGAGAAATATTTTCATCGTTGTTTTGAATTACGGGACTCTTTCCCATGATTCAGAAGACTTTTCCCATGATTATCTGACCACCACTTTCCTGCCATTTACGATGTATATACCTTTGGGCAGTTGTGAAAGATGATGGGTATCATCCGACACTCTTGTGCCTTGGATGGTGAAAATGCCTTTGGATGACGATGTGGTGGCTTTCTGTACCCTATCAATAGAAGAAGTGATATTCTGAATGGGCCGAATATTCATACCTCCAACTCTGTATTCACATACCTCCACATTCTCTATGGTTTCGTGTGGATAGTATTCTAATGGAACAGCATTGAACTCAAGCGCAAATGCCAGGTCTCTATAAAAATAGTCGTAGTCCATATTTTGTGAAGATGTCCAATAGTAGCCGAGAAGTATATTGTTGCGTGTGTTATATACATATTTCAGTTTGCTCAGATAAACCCAATATCCTGCTGGCATGAGAATGGACTGATCGTTTGGGCCTGTGAAAACCAATCCCTTTATTTCTGAGTCAGCGGGCATGGGCTTATACTCACAGTACTGAATAAGTTCCTTGATGTGGTTGAGACTTGGCATACGCCAGTCTTCTCCCCATTTGACATAAGCGGCATCATACTGCGTTCCTCCTATGTCTTCTCCGAGAAAGTCCCAATCGAGAGAGGATACATTGGAGTAATCTCCATTATCAGGATGACAATACGAATATGTCTCAAACGTATACTCTTCTTTTTGTGTAGTCTCACCCCACGAAAAATAATCACCATATTGCATGGGAGCATCGGCTCCCACATTGCAACATGCCCATTTCGTGCCGGATGGGAGGCCAAGGTCAATGGCATGGGGATGGTTGGCATCTGGACAGGATTGTGCATGGATAACTAATGAAATGAATGCCAATATACAGGTGAAAAACAATCTTCTCATAAAGTCAAAATTGAAAAACGATGCAAAAGTAATCATTTCTTCCAATCTATGACGCATAAAAGGACAAAATATGATCATGCGTAAAATTATTTCGATATTATCATGTCCTTGCAATCTGCCTCTCCGTTGCAATTGGGCGAGGTAGTCAGTGTAAATGATAAAACTGTTCTTTGATATTGGTTCCATGATCGTCTTATTTTGATTCTACTGGCAAAAGTATACCTTCTCTGGCTATCTGCTATGTCATTTTGAAATGAGGTAGACGAGTTGACAAGTAGACGAGTTGACAAGTAGACAAGTTGTTTGTTTAGTTGACGAGTAGACAAGCAGAAGTCAGGATGTTTTTTTGAGAGAGAGGCAAAGAAAAATCGCTTTTTTCTTTGTATCCCGTTAGGGATATATTCTTTTTTTATCTTTATCAATATCATTATCATTATCAATATCATTATCATTATCATTAACATTATCATTATCATTAAGCGATACTTTGCTATTTTTTGCCATGTTTTGCGATGTTTTGCGATGAGAGAACCAAAGAAAGGGTGATTGAGAATTGAGATCAAAAAAGGCCGTGACATTGCCACGGCCCTCTTTTTAAAGATTAATTTTATTTCACAATCTTCTTACCATTCATGATGTAAATGCCGTGCTGCGTTGGATGCTGCACACGTACACCGGAGATGGTGTAGATGTCGTTAGAGGTCTGACCCTCCATGACCTTGATGTCCTTCACGCTGTCGGGAGCGCCTTCCACGACGGTCATCACACCGGCACTCAGACCATTGGTGAAGTCGATGGTGATGGCGTAGGTCTGATCCCATACGAACACACCCTTGAAGGAGATGTTTCCATCGCTCTCACCCACCTGCAGATACTCATTGTCTGAGGTGATGGAATACTCAGTGCCTGGCTTGAACTCGATACCCCAGTTGGGCTGTCCGAAGAACTTGTAGTTGCACCAGTTGTCCCACATCTCAATACCGCAGGTGACCACATAGCGGTAGATGTTGGGCGCTACCTGTGCGACAGGAATGTCGACTAATGCGCCGGTGTTCCAACCCGGAGCATCGGTGTTGACAGACGGACGGCCAATGCCTTCGCCAATAATCCAGAGACCACCCTCATAGATGGTGGCAGGAGCATTCATGGTGCCTGGGAAGATCTTCAGGTTGTTCTTCTCTTCCATCAGCACGAATGTATATTTGCCACTGACAGCATTGAATCTGAATTTGCCATCGCCCAGACCTTCAGCGAATTGATTGTCAGTGTAGATGTTGTCGATGACAAAATCGGGAGTGGTGATGGTGAGGATGTCACCTTGGTTCACGTCTAACTCTGCTACGAAATTGTTGCCATTGGCCACCATCTCTACACCGTTGATCGTAGGTTTGGGAACAGATGAAGGCTGATATTCGACAGTGATTTTACCGGGAACACCCTTGATGTCATTCACAGGATCACTTGCCACAAATCCGTTGAGGTCGATGGTCAGGATCACCTTGTCGCCCTTGCCCAATGGTGCGGCACCACCGAAGATGTTTCCGTCGTCACCACCGCGCTGGTAGATTTCATTTCCATTCTCGTCATACACCCACTCTCCCTGAGGCGTGTTGACATAGAAGTAGTCGTTGGGCTCCATGACGAAGTCCTCACCATGGAATTCCATGCCCCATCCATACTGTCCGAAGAACTTGAAGTTGATGCCTGTCAGCTCCTGGCCATAGGTGAACGCAATCTTGTAGATGTTGTCGCTGACCTGAGCCACAGGAATACTGTTGGTGACAGCAGGAGCCCAGTTGGAGTTGTTCTGTGCTGCTGTGGGCTGACCGATGTTGGAACCGATGATCCAAAGAGCCTTGTTGGCTTCGAAGGTGCCTGGTGCCTCATAGGTGCCTGGGATGATTTTCACATAGTTCATGGTTGGCATCAGCAATATGGTGTAGTTGCCGCTGATGGCATTGAACTTGAATTTGCCATTGCCCTGGTTGGTGGCAGCGAACTCATCCACATATGCTTTGTCAATGTCCATGTCAATCACAGAAGCATTGCCAATCGTGAACTCGCTTCCCTGGGTCAGTGCAGCCTCAGCGTAGTAATTGTTGCCGGCTTTGACCATGTTCACACCATTGAAGGTGGGGAAGTCGGCGGGCACATACTCCTGATAGTCCACGGTGACCTTGCCTGGAGTGTAGTTCATATCCACAGTGACAATGAGTTTGTCGCCGTTGCCGAAAGATGCTGTGCTTTGGGAGTAGAGGTTACCTTTGTCGCCACTGGCACCGTCCTGAGCGCCCACATACAGCCAGGGGTTCTCTTCCATCCAGATGTCGCCCTCGCCAGTACCTGGCAACACATCGCCACCCCAGTTCTTTCCTTTAAAGAACTTGAAGTTGACCTGAGCGTCGGCATTCAGCTGCTGACCAAAGATGAGTGTGAGACGATAGATATTGGGCTCCACCTGTGGGACGGCCACGTCGGCGCCACCCTGCCAGTTGATGCGGTTGGTCACATAACTGGGGAATCCAATGTTTTCGCTACCATTGATGTACAAAGCTCGGTTGATGTCCCAGTTGGCAAAACCAGAGTCAGGGTCGTCGTCAACCTGTCTGTACTCCACGGCGACATACTTTTTGTCGGGGTCGGCAGTGAACCAATAAGCATAGTCGGCCTGTCCGTAGGCCTGGAATGTCCAGACGTCTCCTGACTTGTGTGTGAAGAAGTCGGGCATCACATACCAAGACTCATCTGTGCCAGGAAGGATGTAGTCCTGTCCCTTGACCAGCACGCCGTCATAGCCTTTCGAACCGTCTATGACGAGCGCTGTCTGTGCTTGCACAGTGGTGGCGCATGCGAATATTGCCATCGCTACGCCCAATCGTGTAAACCATTTTCTCATAATCTGTTGATTTAGGTGAATAATAATAGTAATTGATGATTAATTGTTCAGTTTCTTATTTCCTTTCTCCCATGACGGATGTAGATGCCGGGACGGGTAGGGGAGGGCGACATCACACCCGTGAGCGTATAGAGCCGAGACGAGTCTGTAGATGGCGCCGGCGTGCGCAGCGTCTGAAGGCCATCTGGCTGGTCGGTGTTCATCAGTACTGAGACGGCAGCGCGTGGCGGCAGGGAGATCTGCTCGTAGCGGTTGACGCCATCGGTGATGTTCACCTTGAGTTGTCTATGGTTGGAGTTGTACAGGATGACGGCGAGTGAGCCGTCGAGATTGCGGAAGGCGGAGTAGGTGACCCCATTGTACCACCATCCCTCTGTCGCGATACGTTGTGCTCCAGGCCTTACCACCGATGACAGGTGGCAGATGACATAGTAATGGGAGTTGAGCGTATACGACTTGTAGTCATTTTCGATATCTATCGCGCCAAAGCATGTCTGGCAACCACCGTCGAGATTGGGTCCCCGTTGCATGTCGAGCATGAAATTCCAGACGATAGCGCCGATGCAATGTTTGTTCATCGTATGCAGACCAATATTGACCATGCAGTCGGCCAGTGAGGAGTCGAGATTGCGGCCGTTGTTCCAGGTGCCTATCGATGCCTCGGTGAACAGCAATTCCTTTTCAGGATATAGATCGTGGATGACGTTGAGCTCATCACTGTTGCCGCCATAATTGTGATAGGCAGCGCCTACGACGAGTTCCTTGCCTTCAAACTCCGTGTTCTCAAACAGTTTGTAGATCTTGGCAGGATACTGCTGCTCACTCTCTTTGCCGTCGTAGTTGTAATTGTGGTCGAAGAGATAGATTTTGGTGCTCAGACCAGCCTGTTTGAAGGCGGTGGCCATGCGTTTGACAAATCCAGCCTCTTCGTTCCAGGGCATATAGAGCGATGCGCAGTTGCCCGGATTGAGTGGCTCGTTCTGCGGACTGACGGCATAGATGTTGATGCCCTCGTGGCGCATGGCTTCGATAAACTTGACAAAATAGTCGGCGTAGGTCTTGTAGTAACTGGACGACAAATGTCCGTCGGTCCAGCTGTCATGTGCGGTGGGATTGCTGAGGCTGCTGACCTTCATCCAGCGCGGACAGGTCCATGGCGCTGCGATGATTTTCAGTTGCGGGTTGATGGCAAGGATCTCTTTCAAGACAGGGATGACGTAGTCGGTCTCATCGGAATACAGTCTGAAATGCCGGAGCAGGTCGTCTTGTGGACCTTTCTCGTCGCAGAGAGAGTATTCCGTGCTTGAGAAATCATTGCATCCGATGGAGATGCGCACATAAGAGACGCCATAGCCCTCCGTCGGAGAGAACGTCTTGGTCAGAAGTTGGGTGCGGTCTTCCTGACTCATCTTCAGCAGATTGTAGCTCGACGAATAAGTGATGGCAAAACCAAAACCGTCGATGGTCTGGAAGGTCTCTGTCGGTTTCAGCACGATGGCACTGCGCACATTGTCGCTCTTCTCACCCGTCAGTGTGCTCTTGGTGAGAGAGTAGGTGCGTGTGCCGTCTGTGGTGAAGACCATTCCCTCCTGGGCCTTTGCCCCTAATGGGGAAAAGGCGAAGAAGAGACAACAGGCATATTTGAATATCTTCATAAAATGCTTCGTATTACTTATTATTTTACTCATTTCCTTCTACTTGCCACCATTTGACTCCCAGGTCGCTGCTGGGCACATAAGTGAGCGTCTTATGGTCGGGCAAGGCTACATGAATGACATAGTCGCGGCGCAGTTGGAGCGGGTGAGCGACCCATGTGTGTGACACCTCACTATTGAGCACGATGACGACCAGCACGAGGCTTCCTTTCTTGACCTTCCCGTATGCTGATGACAGCCGAGCGATGTCGAAGTGAATCTGGCTGTAGCGTACCGAACTGTAAGTGTCCAGTTTCCCATCAGCGAGCGCGCCGTAGGCACTCACAGGGTGTATCGTTTTCTGTTGCCCGTCTTTCTCATAGCGTAGTACGGGGTTGTAGGGTTGGCTCACGTCGATGAGCGGTGCTTTGTTGCCGTCGGGCATCAGTGAGCGGTCTGACTCACGTCCCACCGCATAGTTCAAGTCGGTCTCCTCGTTGTAAAACAGGTAGACGTTGCCTTCGGGCGCCTGTACCTGCGCACCCGTCACGGTGATGTCGAGAGATCTGACGACATCAGGCTCAGGCACCGTGTCATCATCGACCGACTCATTGCAGGAGGTGATGAGAAACAGAGCCATCAGAAGGCCTGAGAAGAGTATGCCTCTCCTCAAACCTTCTGTTGGATGGATGTGTCTCTTTGCCATGGGTTCCTATTCGCGTCCAGGGATGGGGGTGAAAGTCTCTGTCACGGGGATCGAGAGATTGCCGAAGCCGTCGATGGTGTATACCTCAAACTCGTAGCCTTGCAGCTCCAGGTCTGTCACGGTATATTCGGTGACCACCTCAGGGATGTCGATTGAACGAATGTCAGAGGCCGTCTTCTTCACCACGATACGCATCGTCTTGATCAGATGGGTGTCGTCGACGATATCCCACATCAAGGTCAGGCTGCCTGGCTCTTGAGATGCTGCCCTCAGGTTTCTCACCGCCGGGGCGTAGGTCGGGATATTGTCAAGATATTCTTTGTAATTGTCGTCCATGTCTTTGCAAGAGGTGGCCGTCACCAGCACCATGCATACGATGGATATGATATATATCAGTCGTTTCATAAGTATGGATGTATTTTTGATGATTCAACTTACTATGCATTATTTCCTTCTGCGAGGTGCAGAGGCCTGGTTCTCCCGTGCTGCCAACTCCTCATGCGATACGAGTACCGATCCGTAGAGGTTCAGCTCCGACATACCGGCGATATTGCGCTTCGAGAGGTCCCAGTTCTCAACCATTCTCACGCGTATGTAGCGCACCGAGTCGGTCATGGCTTCCAGTTCCCACTCGTGTCCATCGATGGCATACTGATAGCTCTCGTTGGTGGGCATGTAGACATTCTCGTGTCCGAAGTAGGATGGGTTGGTCCAGTAGATAGGCAGTGTGCCAGCCGTGGAGTTGGTAGAGATGTCGCAGTCTTTGATAAGGAACCAGTCTTCCTCGTTGAGTGTCATTGAGCCAAAGAGCTTGAAACGCTTCAGGTTTTGTGGCTGATAGTAGAAATAGTCGTCGGAGACACCGCTTGTCTGGCCACTGGCACCTGAGTAGGGCTGGTTGTCGTAGGTGTATGCGCGCTGCCATGCCTTGAGTCTGGAGATGGAGACCACCTGGTGCATGTCTATCACGATGTCCACTTGGTCGGTGTCCCATGGGATGGACGCACCGTAGGTCACGCTTGAATTGTCACAGTCGGTGCCGCAATAGTTCTGCGTGTTAGAGGTGTTGCTGTCGATGATGCCGTCGAAGATGGCTTCGTTTTTGTATTCCCATGCCGGTTGCAGAGTGGTGAGTCTGGGCACCAAAGTCCAGATAAACTCTTTGACCTTTCCGTTGACGGGATCTTCACGTTCGATAAATTTCAGCGACTCCTGCTCTGCCGGCACATTGATGTTGGACGGTGTGCTCTGTGCGGTCTTGTTGCCAGAGGCATCCTCAATGCGGTAGCTGACTGCATAGTTGCCAGCGAACATGTTGCGGATGTTGGCCTTGGCGTTCTTCTGTTTGCTGCTCAGATAGCGCGTACGTGTCACACCCTCCGCGTCGGTGTAATCGACGACGACATACACGATTTTCGCTGGGGTGCTCGACGTGATGTCATCTGTCTTGGCATCAGCGCCTGCAGGGTTTTCCCATGTCACGGCCAGTCCACCGCAGATGGGGTTGATCTCGAGATTGTCTTTGATTACATTGATAAACGAGCGTCCGGGCTGCACATTGATGACTGTGGCGCTGGTCTCTCCGCCCCACTTGTCGACGGCAGAGACTTGCACGGGGTAGGTCTTTGTCTCGTCGGCCAGACCGTCAATCTCTATCTTGTTGTCATAAATACTGGTCGTGCGATAGACGTCTTTGCCCAGCGAGTTGGTGTAGGCGGCCTTGATGTACAGCAAATCGTTGTTGTGGGGTGCTGTGAACTTGATGATGGCGCCACCCATGGTCGGCTCATAACTCAGATTGATAGGAGGTGTCAGGTCGGTTTCATCATCCTTACAACCAGCCAGTGACACTACCATCAACAGCAACACAGCCAGCGGTCCATATTTTATCATCTTTTTCATGTCTGTTTTCGTTATATGTTTTGTCATATTACTCTTATACCTTAGTATCCCGGATTTTGAACCAGATTGGGGTTCTTGACAATCTCGTTCGTAGGAATCGGCCATAGGTAGTTGCGGGTCGTGAACACGTGCAGCAACTCGGGATCTTGCACTCGTTTGTAGTATTCTGCTGCCGAGGTGGCGTCAGAATTCCACTGCCAGATATTGGTGTTGAAGTATTTCGAGCCTTCCAGCCAGCGGCGCACATCGTCATTGCGATAGCCCTCGAATGACAGTTCCACCGTGCGCTCCTGTTTGATGATCTCACGCATGCCGTCCTTGGTCATGTATTTGTTGGCGTGTTTGGCGTTGGCCCATGCCTCTTCTACTGTAGGCACACCAGAGCGTGCGCGGATGGTGTCGAGCAAGGCCAGGATCTCGCCCTGACGCTGTTCGCCATACACCTCATTCAGACACTCGGCATAGCTCAGCATCATCTCGTTGTAGCGGATGATAGGCCATGCATAGCGGGTGATGGTACCATTGCCCTGTGTGTCGGGGTGCATCAGTTTGCGAAGGAACACACCCGATGTGGGCACGTCGATGTCGTCGTGTGTCTGACGGCCGTTTGCCTCCTGGTAACGCATCTTGAGGTTGTAGAGCGTGCCGTATCCACGCACCCTTGAGCGGTCGAAACCGATAGAGGCGTAGAAACGTGGCTCTCTGTTCATGAACATATAAGCTGTCTGCTCGCCTACCTGTGCCACCGTGTTGTGGTCGGCGGTGATGGTGACCACAGAGTCTTTGTGTGCATAGTCGAATGTCGGGTCCTCATCCATGGGCAGACCATTCTGTGTGTAGAAGAATTCTGTCGCGTTGAGGGTCGGTCCAAACCACTGCCAGGCATCTCCGGTCGATGTGGCGGCAGAGCTCTTGTAGTTGATGGAGCGCTGTATCTCATGCCAGCTCAAGACCTGGTTGGTGGTGCGAGAGCAGCCCCAGATCACTTCCTCGTTCCATTTTGACACCATCGCATACTGATAGTTGTACATGTAGGGCAGACGAATGGAGTCGTTTCTGAAGTTGCGGGCATCCACGGTCTTCGAATAGTCAGATGCGGGATATTTGAACAGACGGATGTTTGACGCCCTGCACAGGTCCATGGCCTCCTCGTAGGCTGCCAGTGCGCGCTGCCATTTCTTCTTCTCCAGTTCGGCATCGTTTTGCGGGAACAACTTTGTGCCGTCTTTGTTCTCCAACGAATAGTAGAGCGGGTTGTTGTTGAACAAGGGGCTGGCTGCATACAACAGCACTTTGGCCTTGAAACAGCGGTTGATGACCTGGTCGATTCTTCCCAGTTCGGAGGTGTTGATGATTCTGATGGGGAGCGCGTCGACCGACTCGTCGAGCATCTTCACAATATAGTTCACCACGGTGTCGACAGGTTCGCGGGGTTGCTGGTTGGCCTTGTCAGACACATCGAGAGGAGTCTCTTCCCTGATGAGAGGGATGGCGCCGTATTGTGTGAACAGCAGGAAGTGATAATAGGCGATGAGGAATTTCACCTCGCCGCTCCATCTGCTCTTCTCACTCTGTGTCATATCGGGCACGCGGTCGATGTTGTTGAGGAAAGTGTGGCAGATGCGCAGCGGGATAAACAGTGACTCCTCGCAGGGTGCATGCTCGCTCCAGCTGCCTCCCCAGTCGCCATACCAGAAACTCATGATAGGCTGGTCGGCACTGAGCTTGCCCAGCACGGCGTTCTTGCCGTCGGTTACACGGTTGATGCTCATGATCATCTCGTCGCTCATGCCGAGAAACGAGTAAGTGTTGTCGTATTCAGGGATATAGTGGTAGCAGGTGGCCAAAGCCCTGTATGCCGTCTCTTTTCTGTTGAAGAGTGCGGAGATCTCCTGAGTGTTGTCTGGCACCACGTCCAAATAGTCTGAACAGCCACTAGCTGTCACGGCCAGCAAACCAAACAATATGTATTTTAAACTCTTTTTCATATCCTTAATTCATTTTTGTTGAGCCATGTCAGAATTCTAAGTTCACACCAATGTTGAAGACGCGCTGTGTAGGATAGCCAATGCCATAGCCACCCATCTCAGGATCCCATAACTTGAAGTCGCTGAAGCAGAACAGGTTGTTGCCAGAAGCGAAGATGCGCAGCAGACTCAGACCCCAGCTTTTCACCGTCTTTGCAGGAAGCGAGTATCCCACCTCCAATGTCTTCAGACGCAAGAACGAACCGTCACGCAGCCACCAGGTGGAGTTGACCGTGTTGTTGGCGACGCCAGCCGTCGACAAGCGTGGCCAGAAAGCATATGGGTCGGGGTTCTCCTCGCTCCAATAGTTGCCGGCCACCAGTTTCAGGGCGTTGCGGTGGTTGGCCAGAGGCTCTATGGATGAAGGCTGGATGAAGAATGACGAGTGGGCCGAACCTTGGAAGAAGAACGACAGGTCGAATTTCTGATAGCCGGTTGAGATACCGAAGCCGTATACGATTTCGGGGTCTGTAGGATAGCCGATGGCCACCATATCCTTCGAGTTGATGACACCGTCTTTGTTGATGTCGACGTATTTGATGTCGCCGGCCATATAGGTGGCACCTGCCACGACTTCCTGGCGCGGACTGTTCTCCACGTCGTTTTGGTCGATAAACAGACGTTCAGCCACATATCCCCATTGCTGGCTCAGGTTGTAACCGAAGCGGTTGCGCCAGGGCTCTGGATAGATGAGGTCGCCACCACGGATGTATTTGCTGGTGGAGTAGGTGTAGTTGAAGCGGGTCTGCAACCACCATTTGCGGGTAATGCTCCAGTTGATGTCAAACGAGGCGTCGAAACCCTGTTTGCTGGTCTTACCCATGTTGGCGTAGATGTCGGCTGTGGCACCCATAGCCTGTGGCACGGAACCCATACGCTGGTAGATGTCGTCACGGTCTTCACGGAAGTACTCAAACTGGATGTTCGCCTTGTGCAAGAGGTCGATCTCCACACCATAGTTCTGCATGGTGGCAGCCTCCCATCCAATCTTCGAGTTGGCGTAGCGGTTGATGGAGTAACCATTGTAGGTGACGTCGAAATCCTGTCCCCAGGTGTAACCTGTGCCGCCGTTGTTGGTGTTGACATCGGCCAGATAGTAGAAGCGTTGGCTCGTCGACATGATGTTGTCGTTACCCACCAAGCCATAGCTGGCCTTGAGTTTGAACATGGGGAAGAGCTTTCCAAGATAGGAGTTCTTCCAGAATTCCTCGTTGGAGACGATGTAGCCCAGACCGATAGAGGGGAAGAAACCCCAGCGGTGGTCACGGTCGAATTTTTCCGAACCGTTGTATCCGAAGTTGGCCTCCAGGAAATACCGCTCACCGAAGCTATAGGTAAAGCGGCCTGACAGACCCAGCGTGCGGATAGGCAGTGATCCGAACGCGCCACCCTGGTTGCCCAGGAGCTGCTCTTTCATCTGTCCTACCAACATGCCACTGACTCCATGCTTGCCAAACTCACGGTTGTACTGTGCGGCGACCTCAAAATAGTAAGAGCTGCTCGTTGACAGACTCTGTGAGGGGTTGCTCAGACGGTCTGTTCCCTCCTGCACTTGGTCGAGGCTGTATTTGGTGCCCAACTCGCTCACTTCTGTCTTCAAGGCATAGTAGAACGGTGTCATGGAGCGGGTGTTGGTGTTGGAGCCCGTGGAGGTGAACGATGCCAGACCTCTGACGGAGAGACCCTCGGTGATCATCTTCAGGTCTTGCTCGATGGTGAAGATGGAGTTGCCCGTATAGGAGAAGGCGTCGGAGTAGCCCACCATCATCTCTGCATAGGGGTTGGGATAACGCACGCTACCCACATTGTTGCCGTAGAGCACATGGTCGGCATAGTACCAGGTGTTGTCTATCGACTTGTCGTAGTATGCGGGGAAGTCCACAGGGTTGGCACGCATGATCTGGTCGAAGAGGGAAGAGGTCGATGCTGCCGGTGTGTTGGAGCGGTCAAGAAGGGTGTAGACCTTGACAGACGCCTTCGTGGTCTTGGTCAGATTGACATCGATATTCGCACGGATGTTGTAGCGGTTGATGCTGATGTTGTTGTTGTAGTTGTTGACCGACGGAACTTTCAGAAGACCGTTCTCGTGTGTGTACGCAGCCGACAGATAATACTGGGCTACCTCGCCACCACCAGAGGCGGTCACCGTGGCCTTGGTGTTGAACGCCACGTCTTTGAACATCATGCCGTACCAGTCGACATTGGGATAGAGCATGGGGTCGACACCCTTGCGGGTGTTCTCTATTTTCTCCATCAAGTAGGCATCGCTGGTCACACCTTGTATGTCACGCGTACGCATGGCATAATTGTAAAGGTTCATGTAGTCTACACCATCCACAAATTCCAAGATCTTCGTCGGGGTGGATATCTGCGACTCCAGACGGCCTGTGATTTTGATCTTACCTTTCTTACCCGATTTGGTGGTGACCAGGATCACACCATTGGCACCCTTCGAACCATAGAGGGCGGTGGCGGTGGCATCTTTCATGATAGAGAAACTGGCAATGTTCTCTGGCTCCAGGCGGGCCAAGTCCTCGGTCGACATCTCGATACCGTCGATGAGGATCAGCGGGCCAGCCAGCGAACTCTCCAAACTGCTTACACCACGGATGAAGAAGTTGGCGTTGTCCTTGCCAGGCTCACCAGTGCGCTGGTAGGAGACCACACCGGCTATACGACCAGCCATCGTGTTGGTCAGGTTGGTGCTTGGCGTGCGCAACTCAGCAGGATTGATGGTCTCGATAGAACCGATCACAGAGTTCTTCTTCTGCTTGGCAAAAGCCACGACCACCATCTCGTCGAGTGTTTTCTCGTCTTCTTTCATGACCACGTCGATGACGGTGCGCTTGCCCACATACTCAGTCTTAGGCGAAAAGCCTACATAAGAAAAGGTGATAGAGTCACGGGGTTCGGCATTCAACGCATACTTACCATCGATAGAGGTCACTGTACCGCCCGATTCCTTTCCCCTTACAACCACAGTGACACCAGGCAATGGTGTGCCTTCAGAGTCGACTACGAGTCCTTTCACGATTTGCTGTGCTTGCATAGGCAAAGACCCGATGACAAGCATCATCGCTAACGCAAAGAACTGTTTCAAAGGATTCTTTCTCATAGAACAGTTATAATTGGTTTTTAGATTGTAGTTTTTCGGATTTGAGCTGAAACTTCATTGCAAAGATAGTAAAAACTAAAATGTGAAAAAATAGTATTATCTTCAAAAGTGGAAATGTAGAACACATTTTCTTGTCTAAAATATTGATAATAAGCTCTTTAAATATCGGATGCCCCCATAACAAAGTAGATAAAATGAAACCAATTTTGAGTGTATTTTTTACATTTTTATGCATTTCAAATCGTCATTTTTCCTTTTTTTTAGTCTACATTTTTGAAAGGAGCATTGTTTGTGTAACCTGTTGAAAAACAATAAATTAAACTCAATATGGGGATTTAAAATATCCACTTTTTAGCTCACTGGCCTTTTTTCGTTCTCTTTTTTTCTATATTTTTGCACACATGATGATTTAGCCACATCAATTATGAAGAAAAGGTTGAAAAAGACAAGAGCAGAGCGTATCATGATTTTGCCGTGGAGCGTCTCTTTGCTCTTGTTTTTTTGTCTTTGTATGCAAGCCCAGATGCCATTGCCTTTAGACACGGAACACTCTTTGGAGACGGAGCTGTTGAGCCATACACCTGAGAGAAGCGAACCATTGCCCATCACTCCCTTGTTGCCAGGATGGCGGCACCAAGGGCTTGGCACGATGACTTACGTCGGTGACGGACAGCTCCGTTTGTCCTTGCCCGTGCAAACAGGCCGGCGGGCGCAAGGTTCTCCCGACGACCCCGACTATGCCACTTTCGGCCGGGCTACGGTCTCCTTCGATTTCAATGGGCGGCCTCTGGAAGAATACGACCGTATCACCCTGGAAGTGTATCCCCAATGTGAGGGTGTGGCCATCATGAATCTTAATCTTTTTTTGAGCCAGGGCGGTAATGAGTCGCTGGGCGCACATCTGGTCAATATGAAAAACAACCAGTGGAACAAAGTGGTATATCAGATAGCTGGTCTGAGACGTGACTACGTCCGGTGTCTTGACATCTATACCGACCTGAAAGGAAGAAACCAAGCTGAGTGCGACTCTTTCATTTATTTGATAAAAAACATTCGTTTTGAACAAGTAGGCCACCCAGAGAAAGAGACAGGCTGGTGTCCTTCCCCCGGGCGTATCGCATACTCCACCTCAGGCTATTTCACTGGGGGGAATAAGACTGCCGTAGTCCATCTACAGGATGTAGACTCGTCTTCCTCCCTCACCGGCCGTCCTTTCCAACTGCTCCGTGTTGCAGATGGCAAGGTCGTATATAAGGGTAACGTGGAAGAAAGGAGCACGTCGACAGGAACATTCGGTATCCTTGATTTCTCCTCCTATTCTACGACAGGTGAGTATCAGGTGGCGTGTGTGGGCATGAAAACAGGTCCGTTTCACATTGGCGACGATGTCTTCCGCCATGCCGAGCAACTGTTGCTCAATTTCATCTATGGTCAGCGGTGTGGATATTCGGTGCCGGGCATCCATGGTGTGTGCCACCGCGATGTGTTCTGCGCCTACCAAGGCCGGAATGTCTCCTATGGTGGAGGCTGGCATGATGCCGGCGACTTGTCACAGCAAACCATCCAAACCTGTGAGACCGCCTACGCGCTGTTGGAAGCATGGCAAAAAATGGCTGACCAAGACCAGGTGATGTCGGCACGGCTGATGGACGAGGCCGTCTGGGGGCTGCGCTTCGTGCTGCGCTGCCGGTTGGGCGATGGCTACCATGCCAGCAGCATCGGTTTGCTGCATTGGACAGACGGCACTGTGGGCACAGCAGATGACATCTTCACGGTGCGTCGGCAAAACGTGGCTTATGACAATTTCTTATATGCGGCATACGAAGCCTATGCGGCCAGGATTTTGCCGCCATCGGCTTTGCGTGACAGCCTTGCATCGGCCGCCGTCGAAGACTTTCAATATGCCATTGCGAAGTTGGAGAAAGAGGGCTATGACTCATTCCCACATATCTTTGAGCATACCTACAACACCTCTCGCTCTCAATATCATGCCACGATCAGTTGGGCGGCGTCACAACTCTTCAGGTTGACAGGAAAGGAAAAATATGGTGAGGCAGCCGCCCACCATATCCGCTATATGTTGGGGTGTCAGGAGGAGGGTGGTGCCTGTCCCGGTTATTTCTATCGTGATGAGACTCGCCGTTCGATCGTGCATTACATCCATCAGTCTCGTGAGCAATTATTCATGCAAGCCTTGACAGACTTGTGTGAAAGTCAACCCCATCATCAGGATTATGACCGTTGGCGGCATGGCATACAGTTATATGGCAACTATCTGAAGCGCATGGTCGCCTATACAGCCCCTTACCAGATGGCTCCATCGGGAGTCTACCAAACCCGTGAATACGCTGACTCGGCTGGTTTTCATTCCTTGCATATCTTTTCTCCCGAAGATGCCTATGAGCGGTATGACATCCAGCTGAAAAAAGGAGTGAAAATAGATGACGACCACTATGTGAGGCGTTTTCCTATATGGTTTAACATCTTCAATGGCAATGAGGCCATCCTGTTGTCTACGGGCAAGGCTGCTGCCTTATGTGGTCACTTCCTCAACGATGAAGACTTGTTGCAGATAGGGCGGGAACAACTCTATTGGACGGTTGGAAAGAATCCTTTCTGCCAGTCGCTCATCTATGGCGAGGGCCGTCGCTATCCGTCGATGGACAGTTTCTCGTCGGGAGAGCTCATGGGAGAGATACCGGTGGGCATCCGCTCGTTGGGCGATGAAGACATCCCCTATTGGCCCCACACCAACAATGCCTGTTACAAAGAGGTCTGGGTGACGTCGGCCGCCAAGTTCTTGTCACTCTTGGCGGAGTTCTGAGATGTTCAGGAGTTCAGGAGTTGGGGAGTTCAGGAGTTGAGACATTACCTCTGTATCCTACCTGTTTCCATCAACGAGCTGCCTTCGGTGCTATTGTCTGAACTCCTACACTCCTACACTCCTGAATTCCTTGATTACGGCAACAATGAATAATCACAAATAAAAACAAGAGAAATATGAGAAAAGGTTTGTATCTGCTGATGGTCATCCTGCTGATGACCACATTCACCACCTCTGCTGGCAATAAGAAGAAAGGATCATTCGTGCGTGTCAGTGGTCCTGACCTCATTCAGCCCAATGGTGAAAAACTGTATATCCAAGGCACCAATTTGGGCAATTGGCTCAATCCTGAGGGCTATATGTTTGGGTTCAGCCGCACCAACTCCGCATGGATGATCGACCTGATGATCAAGCAGGCTGTGGGACCTGACTTCGCTGCTGAGTTTTGGAAGGCCTTTAAAGACAACTATATCACCCGCGACGATATCCAGTTTATCAAACAGCAGGGAGCCAACACCATCCGGCTTCCGTTCAACTACAAACTCTTCACCGACGAAGACTATATGGGACTTACCTCTTCGCAGGATGGCTTCAAAAGGATAGACGACGTAGTGAAATGGTGCCGGGAGGCCGGACTTTACCTGATCCTTGACATGCATGACTGCCCAGGTGGACAGACGGGCGACAACATCGACGACGGGCACGGCTATCCTTGGCTCTTTGAGAGCGAACAGAGTCAGCAGCTTTTCTGCAGCATTTGGAAACGTATCGCGCAGCATTATAAAAACGAACCTGTCATCCTGGGTTATGAGTTGGCCAACGAACCTATCGCGCATTATTTTGAAAACAAAGAGGCGCTCAACCGAGAACTTGAGCCCTTGTACAAACGAGCTGTGAAAGCCATCAGAGAGGTGGACAACAACCATATCATTCTGTTGGGCGGTGCGCGTTGGAACAGCGATTTCTATATGTTTCACGACTGGACTTTCGACTCCAATATCATGTACACCTGTCACCGATATGGCGGCGATGCCACCAAGGAAGCCATCAAAGACTATATAGACTTCCGCGACAAGACCAACTTGCCGATGTACATGGGCGAGATCGGCCATAACTCCAATGAGTGGCAGTCGAAGTTTGTCAAGGTCATGAAAGAGGCCAATATTGGTTACACCTTCTGGCCTTACAAGAAGATAGATGGCTCGTGTATGATGGGTATCCCACGTCCTGAACTCTGGGACAGTATCGTAGTGAAATATAGTGAGGCACCCCGTGGCACTTATAAAGAATGGAGAGAGGCCCGGCCCGACCAGCAACTGTTCCGCCGTCTGCTCATGCAGTATGCAGAAAACAGCCGTTTCGCCAACTGCCGTCCACATCACGGTTACATCCAGTCTTTAGGACTGAAAGAGTAACCTTTGTGCGGTGTTTGCTTTTTGCTTTTTGCTTTTTGCAGGGCAATGGTAAATGTTCAGAGGGGAGTTTGGGAAGGAACTTGGTTGTTTCCGATGCGTTTGACGGCATTCTCAAACTCCTCTCGTGGGCCTATCGCGGCGTTTTTCACCGTCGAACGATAGTTGTAGATGGTGTGGACGGAATAATTCAGGAACTCAGCGATTTTGCTGCTGTCGGTGATGCCGAGGCGTATTAATGCAAAGATGCGCAACTCGGTGGTCAATGATTTCTCCTTGGAAGGAGTGATGCGGTTTTCCGGTTGCAGGAGCGCATTGAATTCTTCTATAAAGGTAGGCAAAATCTTGAGAAACACGGTGTCGAAGTTGCCCAGCAGCTCTTCGATGTCCCTTGATTTCATCTCCCGCATCTTGCTGGAGGACAGATATTCTGCGAGTTGTCCGCTTCTTTGCTTTTTGAGTGCCGTAGAACGGAAATTTTCCATCTTCTTGATATAGTCGGAACAAAGCGAGAGGAAGTTTCCCAAATAAATATCTTTCATCTTGTTGCTGTCGGCCAGCAGACTGTTGCTCTCGTGGAGCTTTTCTATAGCTTGCTGCAGTTGCTCGTTCAGTTCAGTCAAGTGCTGATTGCTCTCATGTAGTTCTCGTCGCGCTACCCGCAGGCGACGCATCTGCAGGATGGCGTAAACGACGGCAATGGCCAGCAACAACGCAAAGATACCCACCAGCGAGAGCATCATGCTCAGTTTGTGGTTTTGGTGGTCGGTCATCAGTTGGTAGTTGTGCGCAATGTCGTTGAGGATGTTGACACTCTGTAAGTTACGCAGGGGAGAGTTGTATTGTTTGAGACCATCCTGTGAGATATTGATCAGTTGATAGGAACGCTCCACGTCGCCCTCTGCGCTGAGCATGTCGGCGAGCGTCCATAGTGATGCCTGGTCTTTGATGGAGTGGCGCAGGTCGCCAATGGCCGACCTGATCAGCCATTGCTTCTCTTTCTCCTTGTCGCCCATGCCCTTGTAAATCAATGAACGGAAATAGGCGATTTCGGAATATTTTTTGGCAAGGGTGTCCAAACGTTCAAGCCGGAGGTCATTGTATTTGAGCGCTTCCTCATAATTTTGCTGGTTGCGCTCCCTCATCTCCATCAGTTCCAGATAGATCTCGCTCTTTGGCTCATTGCTAAAGTATTGCTGGAGCAAATAGCGGTAATGTCCTGCCTTGCTGAGATATTCGCTGTTGATGTCGCTGTCGTGAGAATAGTAGCCCGACTCCCCGTAGACATCGCGACAGGCATCATAAAAATAGGGTCGCAGGCTGTCGGGCAATTGGTCTTCGTCTATTTCCTTGACGATACTCACCGCTTCAAGATAGGCGCCGGTCTTGGCGTAATGCTGTGCTTTGTGGAGTTTTGTGCGGATGATGAGACCCGTGTTGCCAGTCTGCTCAGCCAGTTTCAAGCTGCGGTTGATGTAGGCAGTGGTGGAGTCGTAATTGAATTTAGAATAAACTTCTATGAGTTTTTGAGTGAGCGTGATCTCTTCTGCCAGCCGGCCTCTATTTTGCTCAATTTGGCGTTTGATGGCATTGATTTTCTTCTCATGAGCGGCATCGTATTCTTGAATATGCGTGATGGCCGAATCCAGTCGATGAAGCAATACGGTGGTTGGCACGTCATCATCAGGCAGCGCACTTTTTCCCTCCAAGGGAAACAGAAATAATAAGAAGAATAGAATGCTTGATATATATATAGTTTTCATAGAAATGTCCAAAGATAAATGGTAGGAGGCTCATCCTTGATGGCAAAAATAATTATTTTACCATAAACCCCCAAATAAATACTTGATTTTTTGCTTTTTTTCTTTGATTTTTGTGAAAAAAGAGGTGGTAAACATCTACTTTTGGACTTTAGAGTCAAGATTATAACAATTTGTGTCACAAATAGTTAACATAATTCGGTTGGCAGTTGAATCCACTTTCAGTGTGCTCTGCCTTTGTCTGTCAACTTATTTTCTTTAATTTTGCACTATCGTGATTATATTTGAAAAACTAATAGCTCATCGAATGACTAATACGATTGAAATAGCAAGAGCCAAATACATGGCAACCCTGCTTCTGATTTTTTTCATGGCCTCAAGTATCCATGGCCAGACTCATACGGGTCTGCAGACGACTCATGAAGAGTCGGGTTTTGTTCCAGCGGGTTATCAGTTGGACTGGAGTGATGAGTTTGACGGCAGCGAGTTGAACACCAACGACTGGAAATTTGAGATACAAGACCCTGGTTGGGTGAACAACGAACTGCAGCGCTATGTGGGGAAAACATTCAGGGGCAACAAGGTGGTGTTTGTAGAGGACGACCACTTGACCATTCGTGCGCAGAAAGTGGACGATCAGATCGTCTCAGGACGTATTAACGCGCGCCCCTCCGTGGGTTGGCGTTATGGCTATTTCGAGGCTCGTATCAAATTGCCCAAAGGCCGTGGCACATGGCCCGCCTTTTGGATGATGCCCGTCAATGTGGACTGGGCCACCAACCCCTGGCCCCGCTGTGGTGAGATAGACATCATGGAGGAAGTGGGCTACTCTCCGGGTAATGTCTCGTCGTCTATACACTGCGATGCCTACAACCATCAGGAAAACACCCAGAAGACCCATTCCATGTATGTGGCCACTGCCGAGGAGGAATATCATATTTACGGTTTGGAATGGACATCCGAGAAAATGACTTTCTATGTCGACGGACAGAAGCACATGGAGTTTCTGAAAGAGCGTGATGACCATACGGTGTGGCCTTTCCATTACGCTTTTCATCCGATTCTCAACTTGGCATGGGGCGGATCATGGGGAGGCGCACAGGGCGTCGATGAGTCGGCGCTGCCTTGTGAACTGCTCGTAGACTATGTACGCATATACAAGAAGCCCATGCCCACAACAGCCAAGAAAGTAGTGGCGTATGTCACCTCTTGGTCTTCTGTGCCGGTGGACGCGAATATCATGACCCATATCAACTATGCTTTTGGGGGTATCGACAACAATGACCGTGTCTATGTGGATGGGAAAAGCCGCTTTCAGGAGATTGTCGCCCTGAAACAAAAGAATCCCTCTCTAAAGGTGTTGCTGAGCATTGGTGGATGGGGTCGAGGCCATTTCTCTCCCGTCGCCGCCGATGAGAATAGAAGAAAAGTTTTCGCACAGTCGTGCCGTGCGTTTTGCGATCAGTATGGCATTGACGGTATAGACATCGACTGGGAGTTTCCAAGCAACAATTCGTCGGGTGAGGCGTCCCCTTCCAACGAGAAACAGAATTATACGCTGCTGATGCGTGACCTGCGTGAGGCGCTGGGTGATGACTTGTTGCTCACCATGGCTTCCTCTTCCAGTCCCAACTACTACGATTATCGCAGTCTTATCGGTTATCTTGACTTTGTGAATGTGATGACCTATGACATGGCGAGTCCGCCCCATCATCACTCCGCGCTATACCGTGGCGGCACGGTGGGCAATGGCTGGTTGGTGGCTCACGAGTCCATACAAAACCATCTGAAGGCGGGCATCCCTGCCGAGAAATTGGTGATGGGCCTGGCTTTCTACGGCAATGGTAATGGTGATGGCAGTGGTTCGGCCAACCAAGTGTCGCTACAGGAAATAGAGAATGGTATCGCTGAAGGAAAATGGATTGACCACTGGGACGACGTGGCCAAGGTGCCTTATGTGACCAATCAAAGCGGACAGTTTGTCTATGGCTATGACAATGCGAGGTCGCTCACCGGCAAATGCCAGTATATCATCGACAATGATTTGGCAGGAGGCATGTACTGGGAATATGCCAACGACAACTTGATGGGGACGGAGCGCAACACCGTCTACGACTGTCTCGTGGGTAATGCCGTCAGGAAGGAGAACCTATCGTTGGGTGGCACACCTTTGGAATATGACGGGGCCAACAAGTACGGCAATGTGTTCGACATGGTGCAGGGTGCCCGTTATGTGGCCGAAGGTGCTGAGGAGATGGTGGACGACGACTGGTATTATGACCCCGATTTCTTTGTTCGTGGAGATGATGGCACGTATACATTCCGTGCCGTGAGTGGAAAATACCGTATCCATGCCGATTTCAACCATCAGTGTTTCCGTGTCGTGCCCCTTGATGCGAATGCCCAGCCTTTGACGTATGACGTGTCAACCGGAGCAGGCTGTATCTGGGTGATAGGAGCCAACTCGAGTTATGGAAAGCCGTCATTCATACCAGGAAATGACGACGGATGGACGGAAAGCCGGGCTTTGCCCATGGCACGGATAGATGACACCCACTATCAGATCACCTTTGAAGTGGGGCGGCAGTTGAATCCTGAGAAGGTAAATTTTAAGTTCTTCCACCAAAACTCTTTCGGCAATGACTCCAATGACGAGTTCACCCCTTTTACCACTCCCAAGATCACGACGACGAGCGATGTCTTCTATGTGAATTTCAACAACCCCGACTGCGGCAATGTAAAACTCCGCAGTGGCAAGACCCTCACTCCTGGCGATATATACGTTTTCACCATCGACACCAGTGACAAAGAGCATGTGATCCTCTCGACCGAAAACATCACTTCTGGCGTCAGGGAAATCAGGTGTGAGAAAAGGAGTGACAGCCACATCTATTATGATGTGCTGGGAAGACAAGTGGAGGTGTCACCCCGTCACGCGTCAGATACGCCACGACTCCGCCGAATCCTCATTCATCAGGGAAAGAAAATCATCAGATAACTCAAAAAAACGATACCTCATCATGAAGACCAATCCTTACATCTGTTTAGCCATTGCCCTCCTCCTGTCGCTCACGGTGTCGGCCAAGAAACAGGCCGCTGACGACATGGTGATTGTGGCGTATGTCACCTCGTGGACCAATGAGGTGCCCGACCCTACGATGATGACCCACATCAACTATGCCTTTGGACACGTCAATGACACCTTCGACGGCGTGAGAATCGATCAACCCGACCGTCTGCGTATGATCGTAGGGCTGAAGAGCAAGAATCCGGCACTGAAAGTCATGCTCAGCATAGGCGGGTGGGGTAGTGGCCGTTTCAGCGAGATGGCCGCCTCAGCCAAAAACCGCGAGGCTTTTGTCAAAGACTGTGCCCGTGTGGTCAAGGACTTCGGCCTTGATGGCATCGACATCGACTGGGAATATCCCACCCAGTCATCAGCGGGCATCTCTTCTTCTCCCGACGACACCGCCAACTTTACGCTCTTGATGCGTGACCTGCGTCGCCAGTTGGGTAAGAAAAAGCTGTTGACAGCCGCCACGGTCTGCGACGCGAAATACATCGACTTGGCCTCCTGTGTCAAATACATGGACTTCGTCAATGTCATGGCCTACGACATGGGCAATCCGCCACAGCATCATGCCGCGCTTTTTCCCTCGCCGGTCTCCAGTCATATGACAGTTTCACAAGCCGTGGAAGCTCACATGAAAGCGGGTGTTCCTGCCCATCAACTGGTGTTGGGGATGCCTTTTTATGGACGTGGAAAAAGAGATGACAACGGGCTGAGAGCGTATGACCGTACGGGCATTCTGCCCAAGGGCTACGAGCGGAGATGGGATGACGTGGGCAAGGTGCCGTATATCGTCAACGAAAAGGGAGAGCTGGTACGAGGATACGAGAATACGCGCTCATTAGCAGCGAAATGCCAGTATGTGCTCGACCTTCACTTGAGGGGCGGCATGTATTGGGACTACGCAAGCGACAACAGTCAGGGCGATGAGCGCACCACGCTTTATCTCTCATTGCTCAAAAACAAGAAAGCCACGCTGCCTCCACGCAAGGTACTTGTTCTGGCCGAGAGAGGTGGTCTGCATGAGCCTTTCACCGCCACAGGTCTACAGTGGCTGGAGGACAACAAAGACAGGCTGAATATGCAGCTTGTCATCATGGAATCTGCGGAAGGGTTGACCAAAGGAGAACTGAATCAGTATCATCTGGTGCTGCAGTTGAACCATCCTCCTTATGCCTGGAGCAAGGAAGCGCAAGAGGATTTCCAACATTACATCGACCGTGGCATTGGCAATTACATCGGTTTTCATCACGCTTCTTTGCTTGGGGAGTTTGACGGATATGGCATGTGGCAATGGTTTTCCGATTTCATGGGAGGGATACGGTATGACAACTACATCGCCGACAAATGCGACGGCACGGTACAGGTGGAAGACAGACGGCATCCTGTCATGAAAGATATTCCCGGAACTTTCGTCATCGAGGATGACGAGTGGTATACTTATAACACGGACCCACGCCCCAACGTACACGTCTTGGCACATGTCGATGAGGCCAGTTATACCATCAAGACGAATATCAAGATGGGTGATCATCCTGTCATCTGGACCAATCCCTCAAAGGGCGCACGCAATGTGTACTTCCAGTTTGGGCACAGCAAGTTGCTGTTTGACAACCCCGTGTTTGTCCGCTTGTTGGAGAATGCCATCAAATGGACTTTAGAGGAAAAATGAGATATTTCAGGGGTTCAGGAGTTCAGAAGTTCAGGAGTAGAGGAGTTCAGACAATACCATCGAATGCAGCTTGATGATGAAAACAGTCTGTTTGTAATAGTATTGTCTGAACTCCTGAACTCCTCTACTCCCTAAAAGTAAAACCAAAATAAAAAGATATGAAAAAACTGATATTATTGTTGTTGGTGGCGACATTTGCTTGTGCTCTCACCTATGCACAGAATGAAGGAGAATATGCGGCCAACTACGCCCGTGCTCCCCGTTTTAAGGCTTTAGTGTTTTGGCAGCCAGGTGCCGAGGAAGCTCATGTGCAGTTTGATAAGCAGGCCATTGAGTTTTTCCACAAACTGACTTTTGGGGAAGGATGGATCATGGATGTGACGACGTCTTTGGAAGAATATCCCTACGAGCGCTTAAAGGAATACAGTATTTTAGTGTGCCTGAATGCCTCCCCAGGTGGCAAGGCACAGCGTGAAGCTTTTGAGAAATACATGGAGAATGGTGGCGGATGGATGGGCTTTCATGCCTCCGCCTACAATGACCGCAACACCCATTGGCCATGGCTGAATCAGTTTTTGGGTTGTGGACAGTTTTATTGCAACAACTGGCCACCGCAACCAGCGCTGATGGAATGCGACCAGACCAGTCATCCTGTGACAATCTCCCTTCCCAGCCAGTTTGTCGCTCCACCCAGCGAGTTTTATCAGTGGCAGCCCTCTCCCCGTCAGAACAAGGATGTGGAGGTGCTGGTCAGCATCTCCCCCAAGATGTATCCCTTTGGGCTGAAGGACGTGGTGAAATTTGGCGATTTCCCCATTGTGTGGACCAACAAGAAATATCGGATGGTCTATTTGAATATGGGCCATGGCGACGAGGGCTTTATCGATGCCACCCAGCAGTTGCTTTTCGTCAACGCCTTCCGATGGGTGGTGAGTCGTGACCCGCAGGGTGACCCCTTCAAAAAATGAGATGTGAATCTTGGGGTGTCCCCTTGATTGACAAAAAACCGTTTCAGAACTGATGCGGCGTCTTCTTCCACTCCGTGATATTGCGCTCCTTTGACGAAAAGGAGATGCCCACTTTGGTGACAGGCCTTCCGTCGAGGCGGTATTTGTCAGCGTAGCCGCGCTGGTCAATTTGCTTGATGGCATTGTCGGCAGTGTCGTCGTACTTGATCTCGATGACATAGATGCCCTTTGGCATTTTCAGAATGATGTCGGCGCGTCCCTTGGCCGAAGGCTCCTCAGCAGAGATGTCGGCACCGAAAGCGGTGAGGAGGGTATATAGGATAGCATGGTAGTGGCGCTCATCTTTCCCTTCGAGATAATATGGGATACCCGCGAAGAACACCTTGATAGCTTCGATAAAGGCAGGGAGGTCATCGGACTCGAAGAAATCGTAATAGGCTTGTAGAAAAACGTTTTTATTGGTGTCCAAACCTTTTACAGCGACGACGCTGCATTGACCGTATTAAGGTTGACATCATCGAGCCGGAAACATCGGACGATGAGGACGCAAGTGAGAAGCGAAAAGCCTCTTCTCCCTCGAAAGTGCTGGAGAAGGTGAAAGCATATATCACCGAGAACCAGTTGAGTGCCGACGATGGCGACTCGCTAT
>JAEEGL011900029.1_pt1 | contig 74786 bp, 72 predicted proteins | sample 9134231 | NCBI WGS metagenome assembly JAEEGL01 (sample SAMN16246548, study PRJNA631951) | gut metagenome | biome: gut microbiome; feature: rumen; material: fiber-attached | host: Bos | place: Iran: Karaj | collected 2018-10 | reverse complement strand
ATCATTTCCTGATTAGTCATCATCGGATCATAGATATTATGCTGAAGAATAGTCTCAAAATAACCAATCATATCCATTGTATTAATAGGATCACCAAAATAATAGATATGAGCATTTCTGATCTCACAAGTATTATCTTTAGCATTATTAATAAATGCAGGATCAGAAAATCCTTCAGTGATGGTCATTCCATCATATTCTTTAAGCTGATTATCTTTAGTATTAGAAATACCAAGAGAAATATCTACATCCTTACCATACTTCTTATAGATATCCTGAATATTCTGAGCTACTTCTTCATCTCCATTAGTAGAGATCATAGCAATACTATAGATATCATCAAAAGTACATTCTCTAGAATTAGATTTAATCTTATCCTGAATATCTTTGGCAACAGCTTTAAATTCTCTGATCAACTGATAAGGAGTAACGCTCCATTTATTCTTGATCTTAAGAAGATTATCAAAGATAAGAGAAGAAAGAATTACTGTAGAAGTAGTGCCATCACCAACTTCTTTTTCTACCTGTCTAGTAATCTCTACAAGCTCTTCTATAATAGACATTTCAATAGGCTTAGAGTTCATAATATGCTTAAGGACATTCAATCCATCCTTAGAATAAGCAGTATTAATATCACCCATATTAGCACCAGTAATAATCTTAGTATTTGATCCCATAGGACCAAATGTCATAGAAAGATATTCTGCTACTTCTTTTAATGTAGATGACTGAATCTGTCTAAGCTTATCTCCAGATACTACATTAGTATTATTAATATCTATACTAACGGAAGTTTCCTCTTCACTATTATCATCTTCAAAATCATAATTGAAATCTTTGATTATCTCTTTATAATCATTGTATACCATTATAAATTATCCTTTCTTCTTCAGAAGAAGAATCATCTATTTTAGTAAAATCATACATTTTATATAGATAAATATAATTACGTTTCTTTATAATATCCATTTCTTCTGTAGATTTTAAATCATTTTTATCTTTATTAAGATTTGGTCCTATAGTAGAATAATAGAATCGACCACCTACTCTATCTTTAAATCTATAAGATTGATGTATATATTTAAAATAAATCTGATTAGTATCTGAAAACTCTTCATTATCAAATAATACTTTTCTGACAGCTTTAAATTCGGATATATTATTTATAAATTCTAACTGATCTTTATTATAACAAAATATAGTAATATCAAATTCTTTAGAATCTATAAGCATATCAAGAAAATTTTGTACTGCAGTGCCAATAGCATTATCTAATATAGCACTATATTGAGTATCCATAAACTCTTTATAATACTCATCAACCTTATTTTTATCTATATCAGGTAGAGTAAATGAGAGAAGAGGATTTATCTCTTCTCTCATATAAATTGTTTTTATAATCTCTGGAACTGATCTTTTAAACTTCTCTATATCAAAAACAGATGGATTTAAATAATGATTAAAAACCAATTGGATTAATCCAAAATCTTCATCTACTATAGTATCAAATCCAATAGCAAGTTTTGGTTTATTAATCATAATCTATTAATCCATAAAATCATCCTCTATCTGATCAAGAGATCTTCCAGAAGATACACCTGAAGAATTATTAAGGAATGAATTCTGCTGATAAGATCTATTACCACCATTTCCATTATAACGCTCAATATGAAGAGCATCATAAATAGGATTCATCTTATTAAGAATTCTATTGAGTTCATATCTACCAAGATCCATTACTGAATAAGCAGCTGCACCATTCATAAATCTAGCAAAGTCTGATATGGTAGACACAATAGCTTCATATTCTGTAGCATCATAGTAAGTCTTATCAAGCTTATTAGAATCAAGATCTTTCCAAGTAAGACCATAATGATACTGAGTATGGCATCTATAATCAAATCTATCAATAATCTTACCAGAATTATCAAAAGTACCAATGGTAACAATGATACCATTATCTTCAGGATTAACATGGAATGCAATGAAAGTAACCTTTTCTTTCATTCCAGCATTAACACCAAATGCAGTCTTATCATCTACTTTGCCTTTAGCAATATAGTCATTAAGAGCTGCTAACTGATCTACAAGGATTCTAGCTTTGGTAGGAGATAATGAAATGGTAATTTTATTATCATATTTGAATCCATCAAGAATCTGATCAATACCAATCTTAAGAAGACCAGCATTATAGGAAATATTTAATGAATTTCCTTCTGTCTCATTCTTAAATCTTAATCTTGAGTAATAGGTCTGCTCATATAACTTCTTCTGCTCATTACCATTATCATTAGTATAATTTTCACCGATTGCCATATAAATACTCCTTTTCTAATAATAGTACCAGTCAATTTATAACTGTTATTATTTTGTTCCCTATATTGTAAAAACTTATTAATAATATATGCAATGCATAAATAAGGAGGTAATAACAATGGAAACATTTTTAGATATATCAAATTTTGATAATCAGGTATTTGTAGCATTACAAATGGCTGAAATATTTACTGCTCATGAATTAGAGCAGTTACAGTTTAATGATATCATAATACCAGAAACAAGAGATATCAATGATCCATTTGAAATATTCTTTGATAAGTTATATCAATCTGATAATAGATTTCAGTTAGTAGATCTAATAGCTAATAGTAATAATAGACATGAAAGATGTATGGATATTAGAATCTACAAGACTAATATAATAGAAATAATAATTAAATGTAATTTTGATACAAAATTTGCAATATATGTATCAGATATTACCTGTTTAGCAATAAACTATATTAAGTATGGTGTACAGTCAAGTAGATCATATAATATGGCTAAATTAGCTGACAACTTTACTAATATAGCAGTTGAAATAAGCTCTGGCAAGAACTCAATGGATAATTGTAGAGATATGCTTAAACATCTTACTTCTATAATGAATGATACTAATGATGATATCTATAAAAACTTCCATTATCTTAAGCAATTTACTAAAGGAATCTGTTCTTATAATATAACAGTACACAATCCTCAGATGCTTAAGTTTACATTATTCAATATAGATAGAAGATCGAGCGAGTATATATTTGTTCCTAGAACTAATATAGGAGTTACTATATTAATAGGTATATGTAAACAGATTATAGAAAAATATGAAAGTAGATAAATGAGAATAATTGCTAGAGGTATTGAATTACCTCTAGCAATTTTATTCCTCTTGATCTTATTATTTGAATACAATATCTTTAGTAACTTTAGTATCAGATAATACTCTAGTTAAAGCAAACATTGCTTGTACAGCATCGCCTTCAGAAGCACGAGTAGGAGATACACCAAAGCTTACATAATTCTGCTTACTACGCATAAACGCTTTAAGCTCATCATTGGCCTCATTAGTATATACTCCTTTAATGGTACATTGATCGCCATCATAGTCACCACCTATACCAGGTAAATAGGTGTTACTAATTTGCAGTGTATCTACAAACTTATTAGAAGTATCTATACCAATATCTTCTTCTCTTATCTTAGGATAATACTTATAGAATTCATTTCCTATAACTACAGGCTCTGTTTCCTTGGTAGAAGATACTTCTACTCTAGTAGTAAACTGATTTGTGTAAGAATCGCATAGTATTAATTACTATCTGAGCACGTCACAATCCTTATTAAGGATTCCTCCCATTTCTGCATAATGCATACGATACTCGATTCTATCTATTGATAGTCTTTCTCTGCTCGATGAACGTTTTAATATTTATATAGTAAAGTTATTTCATTATCCTGATATCTATAAAATAATCTTTTTGCCATTCTAAAAGTTGAATCAGTATATTGACCAAATAAATCTATTAAAGCTTGCTTTACAAAATTAGTTACATATCCATATTTATTTATCATATTTCTATCAATATTATCTTGATAATACTTACATATTAAATGCTTTTGCTCATATGATAAAATTTCTGGATGACGTAATAATCTTATTCTATCAATTTTATCTTTAGAAATAATATCATTCCAAGTATTACCTAAAACTATATTTGATATAATGCTAATATTTGCATTTGGAATATAAGATAATATTTCTTTATCAGATAGTCCTTGTAAAGCAAGATCTACTATTTTTAAAGCATCGTTAGAAGTAATTATGGCTTTTGGATTATTATCGTTACTCCATGCAGATCTTTGACCATTATCTATAGCTCTTCTAACATTTACTTTTCCTGAAACCCATTCAAGATTCGAAATAGAATTATTAGATTTATTTCCATCTTTATGATCAACTTCTAGATTCTCACAACCATCAATATAACAGAATGTCATCATTACTAATCTATGAACTTTCCTTTGAATTCGTCTACCAGTTTTTTCTTGTAAAGAAACTATATGATAGCCTCTATCTGTTATAATATGACTAAGAAATCCTCCACCATATTGATTAGAAAAGATATTTCCATATCTATCTATTATATAAAAAGGTGCAAGATTATCTTGTGGAGAATATATAGGTCTAAAAGTATCTATAGGATCTATAGGACAATAAATTTTATTACTATACATATTTATACCTCGAATTGATTATATTATTTATCGAGGTGTTAAACATGTTTTAAATATTAACTTCGCTGCCAATTATTATTTATATCTAGTACTTAGGTTTGCACCATATACTCTCTTATTGATTTTTTCTACTTTCGTCGCATTCACGCTTACTATTACTAGTTACGTTGTAGCTCAATAAGTAATAACGTCCTGGCAATTAAGGAGGTTTTCATAGATCATTACTGGTCTATGCCACCGATTTAAGGTTAATGGGGAACCTCGTGATTAATACTTGTTTATCTTTTACTGCTTCTACAGTAGCAATAAAGAATACATCCAACCAAGTCAATCTTCTATTATATATAGATTCAGGATTAGTTCCATCAAACTTCATATAGTACTTTTGACCAGGTTTAGCATTTATAACAGGTAATTCTACAGGAACAAATCTATTATTATATCCATGAAGGAATCTGTGCATCTCATGTTTGATTTTTTCTTCTGAGAATGCAATCATTGGATCTTCCAATTCTACATATGTAGTATTACCATCTTCACTCCATATAGGATAATTAGTTTTTCCTAAGAATTCATTTTCAAAAAATCTCTTTACATGATATACAATGAAATCTCTAAAGTCTGCCATGCATGCAGATATAGGAATAGCGGATTTTTCAAATGTAACCATCATGTCTTCTGGAGTTTCTACTTTTAATTCAGGAGCTGATATAACAAGACGTGATGTAAAATTAGAAGTCTTAGATAAAGCAGATCCCTGTATAAGACCAAACTTACCAGATAATCCTCTACCCATATCAGTCTTTATATTAGCATTGGTATTACCACAGAACCAATCATAGATATTTAATAATATTTCCTGAACTCTTCCATTCATTGCATCAGAAGGATCAAATAAGAAATCCTGAGTTTCTTTTAAAGCATTGGTTGCTACAATTAAATCAGAATATAACTTATTAACACCACCTAATCCAACTACACGAGAAGATCCACCAGAAGTATTCTTATCTCTATAGAAAGGAGGAATTACTATATATTTAGTAATCCACATATTCTTTCTATTCTGTTCTAAGTACTGTCTGGAAATATCTTTGGATATAGAGTCTCTTTTTTCAAACTTAATCTTATCCATAACAGAATGCAGCCATTTAATACCTGTTTTACCAGCAGGATCTTCTACAATCTGTCCTCTTTCATCAACTCTATAAAATCCATTTCCATGTACTACATTTTTTATATTTTTATCTAATCTAATCCAAGCTTTATAACAAGAAGGATCTATGAAATAACCATGAAGATCGATATATCCATAAGTACCAGCTCTTTCTTCTGTACCTATACCAAAGATCTCATTAGATAATAATCCATCATCTGAAGGAATATTATCTCTGATAAAAGCTCTTGGATTAGAAACGCATTTTACATCATTTACTTTAACAAATTTTTCTATATCAAGTATTTCTAATCGTAAATGCTTCGTTATCTTATCGTATTCAGCCTCATTTACAGATGTAATACTTTCATATCCATCATTTAATGCAACTTCCAGTAGACTAGCAGCATCATTTAAAAAATCTTCAAATGATTCACTTAAATCTTGTCTAGCAGCAAGTTCTCTTAGTATATTCTCTGTACTAAGTATAGACATAAAATATTCATCCTCCTTTCTTAATGATTATTAAGATGTGATAACAATATATATTTTCAATTATATACTATAAATATGTATAGGTAATACTTTTCATAGGAGGACAATGGATGGATAAAATAATTGCAATAAGTAAGTTATCTTCTACAGGAGAAGATAAATTCTCACAAAGACAATTTAATACAGAATCATCTATAACTGATGAATCTGAATTTAAGAAGTGCTTAAGCAGCGAGTGTATGAAATATACAGATGATAAAGATACTATAGAAAAAATTGTAAAAGGAGATAAAGGATAAAATAAATGAGCGATAAAAATATGAATGAAATTATAGAGAGTATAAAATCTCTTGAAGAAAAAGATCTCGGCAAGCTTTTTAATACAGATCAGTTTATAGAACTTGAGCATTACTTTATAAATCAGGGATTACTTGATAGAACAATGCCTGTATATAAATTAATAGATCAAATAGAGGGTCTCTATATAAAAGGAACCCTTGAAGAGATCCGTTATTCAATCTTTGGTGCCATAATTATTGTTGTATATAATTATGGTTATGATAGAAGATGTGATGGCATTGGTACTATGCAGTTATTTATCAAGTATAATAATGTCGATATACTTAATGATATAAAACCTGGTGATGGTGTTATTGTATCACCTGATTATGATCTTGGTAATAATCTTGGCTATAACTATATTGCTAAAGATATAACTAAGATGGAGAGGATGTTTCATCCTTTAAACATATGCCCTAAATGTAGGACTATATATCCATCAGATCTTAAGAATGGTGTATGTGGTAAATGCAATGCACCAGGAGAAGAAGAAACTCCTTTAACTCTAATAACCACAACTGATGAACTTTATAAAATACTTGACGATATGTAATAGTATAGTTCTGTAATATCAAGTATAGCACTAGTTAGGCGTAGTGTAGTATAAGTAAAGTACGATGAAGTTACATGATGTATAGTAAAAGTAAAGTCTGCTGATGCTCTGTATTATACAGTAGCGGTGAAGTATAGCGTAGCTACGATAAGTATAGTAGAGTAAAAGTAAAATATGGTGGAGTTAGCTAAAGCATAGTAGGGTAGATGTATGGTGTATTACAGTTACATGTAGTAATAGCAAAGTCAAGTCCTGTCTAGTAAAGTATTAGTGGAGTCAAGTAACACCTTGTGTAGCAATAGTATAGTTTAGTTACGTCAATGTAAAGTACATTAAAGTCTTGTATTGCAATAGTAGAGCATAGTATACTCTAGTGAGGTATTGTAATGGTGAGGTCTTGTCACTAAACGTAGAGTATCATAAAGTACAAGTATTGTGTCATGACATCAGGTATGGTAGTGTAATAGTCTAGCCAAGTGGAGTGGTTTAATTTGAGGCTATGTGGTGTAATGGCGGCGTCTAGTTAGGTAACTTTGTGTAACGGTAAAGTAGTATCTAGTTCCGCAATGGCAGTGTACAATAACGTTTGGTATCATACAGTGACTGCTGGGTATATTATCGCAATGTGCCATATAGCAATAGTGTAGTATCGTCCAGTAACGTCCAGTAACGTAACGGTAAAGTGTATTCTATTAGTGAACCGTAAGGGTATAGTAATAGTACGGTGCATTTAAGTCACATTTCGTTTCGTTATGTAGTTGTAGAGGAAGGTACGGTGGTGTGAACCATTGTGTCGTAATCTAAAAGATAAAAAGGGAGACAGGCTTAACACCTGTCTCCCGATTTATTTTTTGTGTTTTTTGTGTTTAAGCTGTAAGTAATAAATTACTTAACCTTTCCACTGGGATGAAGGATCTGTACACGGCCCTGAACTTCGAACTGGCTATACATCTTGAATCTATCGAAGGAATGAATAGCAGGAAGGTTCTGGTTCTGGCTGTTACGGATCTCATTGGAGATGTAAAGCTGATAATCATACAGACGATACATGATTCTCTCAGATCCAACAGGATTAAGGATAACCATGAGCTCGTTGGTATTTCTCATCTTATCAGTTCCTACATAGTTGTATACACGATGATCCTTGGTATCAACTACAGTAAGAGTATAGTCAAGCTGAACAGCACCAATGTTTGAAGGAGCCTGATAGGTCCACTCACTAGGAGTAATCCTTCTGATGATACGAGGATCACCATAGATGGTTACAGTAACGTTAGGATCATTCCATACCTGGAACATCTTGGTTACATAATCATCGAAGAAATCAGAGAAGGTAGCTGCTCTGTGAGTTACGTGATCAAGTGCATATCCTTCAGGAACTGCAAAATCAAACTCATCATAGAAGCTGCGTCTCTCATCAAGTCTCTCGTAGCTATCATTCAGGAAGTTGTAGATCTTCTTGTCCTTATACTCAGACAGAGCAGTCTTGGTCATGGACATGATCTTGGTAACCTGGTTAGCATCGTAGAGTGCAGCGATATCCTTAACTTCCTCAGGGCTAACTGTGGTGTTGATAGGAGTAGCTTCAGGGATCTCTACGTAATCAGTATCAAGCTTCCATCTTACTGAGCACTCATCAAGAAGAGCGTTGGAAGTATTAAGCTTAGCAGCAAGCATAACCTTCTTAACGTTACCCTTAACAGCAGTAATAGTAAGCTTATTGTTGTGCATAGCACCAAAGAGAGTATCAGTAAGCTCTACGATGGTTCCAGCAGCATCGGACTTATACTTGATAGAAACGGGCTTGGAGAATGCTCTCTCAAGACGATTCCTATCGCCATAGGTAGGAGTAAACTCGATGTTTACATGATACCATACATCCTTAAGGCCAGCATCAGCTGCCTCAGCGATCTTACCCTTATTGGAAACCCATCCATTATCGTCAGGAAGTCTATCGCCTTCTGCAAAGTAAACGTTCTGAACGAAGATACCGCTGATATGAGTAGAAGTAGAAAGCTCATCCATAGCTGATCCGCCAAGTGCAGCAATTACATTGGTGGTCTCATCTTCAGGAAGAGAAATAGGCATCTCTACAGTAGGAGCGGAAGCTTCGATAGTATCAAAGATCTGATTCTGCTCATAGAACATATCAACTTCGGTACCATCAGCAGCAACAAGGATACGTCTCTCAACAGAAACGGTGAAGCTAGGCTTTGCAGCAGTAACTCTCTGAATACCGCCACCCTGTGAGAATACGTTGTTCATAAGGATATACTTATGAATAGGAACTGCCATACCCATCATAGGGGAATACTCAGACTGATAGGTGTTCTCCTGAATTCCCTTGATGTCGTTCTCGAACATCTGGTTCATGTCATCGACAGCTTCCTGAAGTCCCTCAGGACCCATTGTGTTGTTGTTAGGATCAAATACATCACTGGTGAAGAACTCACGCAGTGCTTCCTTAACAGCAGCAGAACGAGTAGCTCTTGCAGGCTCCTGATAAATATCAAAAGTCTCAGTAGTAAGGATGTTCTGAGCTGCTTCGGTAAAAGCTTTAGCGAACTGATACATGGGATCTCTAGTATAGCTAGACTTACCCATAGTAGGTTCCTGGTAACCAACTACCATAATTTGTTTCCTCCTTAAATTATTATTTAAAAATCCATAATAATCGTGTAAAATTATGCATTTGACTAATACGATTGTAATAGTATCAAAACGCTTAATTTTTATTAATATGTTAATTACTTTTTCTCGTCTTCGTCTAATTCTAGTCCCAGTTTCTTAGCTCTAGATTTAGCTAAATCCTGCATAATTGTATCTATAGAATAAATAACTTGAAGAAACCTTCTATAGAATATATCATTAGAGATATAATCTTTGGTAGCAAAGATAGCAGTGATATATTCATTAAGATATTCTCTTAAATTATAGAGCCTTTTTGAAACTCTCTCTATAACTTCAGTATTATCTTCATCTAATTCAATATCACCTATCTTATCGATAAGATCATCAATATAGATATACATATCGTTGAACTGCTTCTTCTGTTCTTTAATCTTTATAGCCTGCTCTTCAGCAGTTAAAGTAGTAAGAATATCTTTATTTGCAGGAACAGGTTCTTCAGTAGAAGTAGCAGCTCCACCGGAAGAAGTATCATCTAATCCAGAATCATCACCTTCTCCAGTAGCATCTTCTTCACCTTCATCTCCACTATCATCAAGAGATGTATCGATATTAAATTCTTCATCATCTCCACCAGCATTATCATCAGTAGTAGTGGAAGATGCATCAGCATCTCCACTACCATTATCTGTTGTATTAGCTGCTGTAGAATCAGCATCAGAAGCTCCAGCATCTCCGCCATTAATAATATCGGAGCCATCATCTTCTTTAAGAATTTCAAAAATATTCTTATGATTTTCAAAGAATATTGACATAATTGATACCTCCTTATTATTAATCTGTCTCTTTTAGACCAACTGAAGAATTAGGTAATAAGTCTTTACCAACTCTTACATTGTATCTAATTCTCTGATACTGTCTCTGTAAGTCTTTCTTATATTTCATTAAAGCTCTAAGCTTCTTCATCTGATTCTGAGATTCTGCACTAGAGATTTCTTTATCTAATACTTCAAGTTCAATCTCAATATCATCAAGTAATAAGAGTCTTTCTTTTTTAGTAAGTCTCTTACTCATTGCAAATCCACCAAGAGCAATAACTAAAGGAGCTACAGGATTAAATGCAGCACCAGTACCAATAGCAGCCACTTTACCAACTGCAGCAAGAGCACCTGCTATCTTTAAGCACTTACTAAATGAAGGAATTACAGAACCTTTTATAATAGCTTCTCTTCTGTCAGAAATAAGAGCATCTTTCATAGACTTTACAAAACGTCTAAAGTTAGCATCTAACTGTTTAGATAACTCTCTTTCTTTCTGAGACATCTTACCCATCTTAGAATTTAAGCCTTTAAGGAATAATCTTATAGAGTTAATATTAATTCCTTTAAAAGGATTTTTCTTTAATTCTCTTTCCTGATCAGGAGTAAGTTTCTTCTGCTTATCAAAGTCAGGATCATTCTTAGTCTTCTTAAGATCAAACTTACCAGTCTTACCAGAATAATCGGTAGAATCTTTAGTTTTATTGAAAGTAGAATTAGCTAAAGATAATTTACCTTTATTTACATTCTTAGCATCTTCCATAATAGCTAATAATAACTGATAAGCTTCAAGCTGTACATCAATGGGAACCTCTTCATATGCTTCCCAAGTTTCATAGATAGAATGAACCTGCTTAGATTCGTTAATAGTATTATAGTTATTTCCATTAGAAGCAACTTTCATAGCAGAATACTTTTCTGTAAATAACTCAGTATCATCTTTAGATACAGATAAGTATTTCATAGCTTCCATTGCTAATTCATAATGCTCAAAATCAAATGATTCATCTATATCATTAATCATTTCAGATATGGTCTTCTCATCTGATAATTCAGAATAAGCTTCCATAACAGAATCTACAAGAGCTAAACTCTCTATATAGACATCAAGAGAAGAATCATTTGTTTTAGCAATTATATCTTTATCTTCTTCAGTAAGCTCTAAGAAAGTAGAATCCTTAATATGAACTTCTATAATGCCAGGATTCATTATATAATAAGAGCTAATGGTATCATTACCATCAATTCTAAGCTTATTGTTACATTCTTTGATTATATTATCAAAGAATTCATGTAAATCTGAAATAAACTCTTCATTATAATAATACTGAGCTACTGTAATATCTACTCTATTATCTTCTCCAATAAATTCATAGATATCAGAAGATTCACCAAATAAAACATTATTGACTTTAGCTAAAATCTTCTTTCCCTTTGGTACTAATCTATTAAGAAGAGCTTTCTCTTTAGATTTAAGAAGTCTATCTAAGTTAATAGAAGCTTTGATAAGATTATTAAATTTAAATATCTTAAATTTCTTAGCAGTCTCAGTTTCATCACCACTGGTATTAATCTTATTTGCAGCTTCCATAGCAACAAGATTATTCTTATTATAAATAAAATCAGCAATATCTTTTAAAGGAGATATAAGATTATCATTTATAATAAGCTTAAAAGTATTAATCTTATCAGCTTTTATATTATCTGTATCATTGTATACTACAAATTCAGCTAATTCCTTTTCTATAGTATTAATGATCTCTACAATAGTCTGCTTAGGAATATAATTATTATCATGAATACCTGAAACAGCACCATTAGATAACTTGTTACTGATGATTTTAGCTATGGTAACACAATTAGATTCTATCTGATCATCAGAATATAATCCAGATGAAAATACATTCCAGAGGAATCTAATATATCTACCAATATTAACCTGAATATCGAGAATAGAAGTCTTACTATCTAATATATATCCTTGAGTAAGATCAAAATCGATCTCTTCTTTATTAGGAGTCTTATAGAAACATTCTATAAGATCAGTAATAGAATCAGGTTCTTTAGTAGATTTATCAAATAAATACTCAATATTTATAAGATCAGAAGATTCCAATAAATAAGATTCCTCTAATGCTCTCTTAAAGTTATTGATATCTCTAGATGAAAGATCAGGACTAACAAGAATAAAGTATTCAGTTATATACTGAACTAACTGTGCTTTATCATATTTATATCCATTCTTTTCTAAAAGATAACACATTTCCTCAACACAAATATTGAGTTTCTTATAAGCCTCCATAGAATAGGTATCGATCATAGATCCACACCTTTCTACAATATCATGAAGGTTCTTATAATTATACTTTGTAATTTCATTCTCTATATTAAAACGCTTTGATAAGAAAGCATGATTCTTTAAAATTCTATCAGAGATATTATAACCAATAGCAGCATTTTGGACAGAATCTTTTTCAGATTCTGTTAAATTTTCATATCTTTTTAATGTATCTGCTATATATGATAAATCCTGCACATAAGGAAGTACTCTTTCATTGAACTGAGTAATTAACTGAGTTCTAAAAGAATCCTCCTGAATACAATCTATAATATCTAATGCTTTGTAATAAGAAGAGTTAGCTTCTTCAATACAAGCAAGAGCATTGAGATAAGAAGTAATCATCTTCTTCTCTGCAATATTTAATATGGGCTTGTTTAAAGATGGTTTAATACGATCGAAAATTACATCTGAATTCGATGACGATTCAGTGATAGCTTTAGAGTTCAGACAATTCGATCTCTTAAGAATAACTGAATAAGAAATAACTTTGTTAGTCATCTTATTCCACCCTCCTTTTTAGCAATTACTAGAATTATAGTAGTGTTCTGCCGTGTAATTATGTAAATTCAGATTAAATTAAAAGAGCAGGTCATATACAGACCTGCTCTTTTAATAGTTGTTATTGTAGATTTACAATCAATTCGGAATCAGTTGGGAATTTAACATCTACTACTATAGGTCTCTGGTATATCATCACTATACCATTAGTAGAGTTAATGGCATTTAAAGCATTATCTCTTGTAGTTTTATTCTTAAACTTGACAGAGAACGTAACAGAACTAGGTGAATTATTAATTACATTAATTGAACCATGATCCTCTACTATTTGCTTTAAAGCAATGAAATGATCGAAGAATGTTACCAGCATTTCAGGATATTGAATTCCTGAGACTGATTCCAAAAAGTTAACTCTATCAATCATTCTAATGTTAACCTCCCAGTGCCTCTTCTAGCTGCTGACCCATTTCTTCGCCAGCAACACGTTTCTTGCCCTCTTCTGTACTTATTTCTTCAATAAATGCTTTATACAGACAGTGTACTATCCATGCAGGAGCATTATGCAATTCCATTATGGAAGTAGATCTAGTAAACTTAGCAATCTGCATTAATTTATTGACGTATTCATAAGAGCTCCCAACTGATAACGAGTAAAAAGTAATTCTTCTGCTGAAGTTGAAAGCTCATCGATCTTAGTACCACAATGAGGACAACTCATCTCAGGAAGAATATAACTAAATCCAGTCTTATCACGTCTAGTAATAAGATCTGCTACATATGCTTTTACAGGACCAAACTGGTCAATATTGAGAGTATTGAGAACCTTAGCAAACATAGTAATCTTTGATTTAGTTGTCTTAACAGCATTATCAGAATATACCTTATATCCAACAGGAATAAGCTGACTATTAGTAGAGTCAATCATATACATTGAATCAATATAAGGTATATAATCGATGATAGATGAATATCTAGCCTTGAAATTATCATCAAGAGATGCAATCTCAAATAAGCTATAGATAGAAGCTTCTTTAAAACTGATAGCAACTGTATTAGAAAGAGGAATAACTTCAGTTGCATAAAGAGGCTTAGGAGTTTCTCTAGTGGACTTGTAAAGTTCAAGGAACTTCTCCTTAGCTTCATCATCATCAAACTTGATCATATCAAGGACAGGGATATCTTTAGAAAGAGACATCTTACCACATTCCTTATTACGACAAGTCATGGGCATAAAGTTAGATCCCTTGAATGAAGCAATATATGCTGCAAAGAAGTAATGATCAGCATCAGCAAAAGGAGTTACCTTTGTCCAAGCTTCAAATGATCCAGCCTTATTAGAAACAATATGATCATAGATTAATCTATAACGTCTAGTAAGCTGCATAAGAGACTGAGATGACTCTGAATTAGCTCTAAGCTCTTCAAGTTCTGCACCAAGGAATTCCTTCATAATAACAATAGAATTCTGTGTAGGAAGAACCCACTTAGCAGCATTAATCTTAGATTCATTCTTAAGAAGTTTAAGATTTGCAGAAGGCTTCTTAGCAACAGTAAATGATCTGATATCAAGAGTCTGTGCTGCAGGCTTAAGAGTTTCAGTAGCAATTCTACGAAGCTCTTTAAGAGTCTCTTCATCATCATCGGTTGATATCTGAGAATCCTCTTCATTTTCTACATCAAGATCAAGATCAGATGTATCAGCATCTACAGTATCAGTCTCAATTTCGAGTTCATCTTCAGAAATAGGAGTTACCTTTTTCTTAGGAGCAACTTTAACTGCAGGAGCTGTCTTCTCCATAATATTTTCTTCTACAGATTCTTCAGCTGCTTCCAGCTCTTCATCCATATTAACTTCATCATTTTCTTCTACTTCTTCGTCTAAATTAAGATCATCGATAGTAGAAACTTCTTCAGATACTTCCTCTTCATCCTCGATTACGTCTGCAGGTTCATCATCTTCGACTACATCTACAGGCTCATCTTCAACAGTAGATCCTCCTGTAATATCAATCTTAAGAGAATTAGTATCTTCTGTACTTACATTGTACTCTGACATGTCAACAGTACTCCCTTCATTTGATTCTTCTATATTAGCTATAGATTCTACGCCAATAACTGCACCATCATCAGCAGTATTAACTCCATTTTCATCGATAAAATCATTCTCTGCTAATTCTTGCTGATGATCAAGTTCAGTAAGATATTCATCCATTTCAGCTTCTTTTCTATTAAGATATTTAGCAAAAGGAGAATTGGGATTATTTTCATCAAGAATATCTTTTATAGGAGATTCTCTTACTTCTACTCCTTTAGGAGTTTTAGGCTGAGCAAGATTTGTAAGATCTATAGTAACTCTTTCTTCTTTATTAACATTAGCATTCTTAGGTTTAATAACCGTTTTCTGAGTTACTACTTCATCAGGTGTTGTGATCTTAGGTTTAATAGCATTAGGTCCTACACTAGGCTTTGGGGCATTATTAGAATTGCCACCAATTGTAATGCTTACAGGATCTATAGCATTCTTTTTAAGATCTTCAATTGCCATACTTCGTGCCTCCTCTTAAATTATATTTCAGATAATGTATGAGTCTCAGGAGTTACTGAGAATCTATATATTTCTCCTGAAGACTTAAGTATAATTTCTACATTAAGTACTTTATCGGGAGTTACTATAAGACTTATATCTGTCTCTGATACAAAATCAGGTAACCATGTGGAAATCTGATTCTTAATATCAGCTTTAAGGTCTTCCATTTTTGTAGAATATCTATATTTAGATACTAATCCTACTCCCATAGTTGGATGAAGTGGATCAGATCCAGGCTCTAGCATAATTAATCTAGCGATCAAATATGCTACAGCTTCTCCGCCAGTAACTTCAGCGGGTCTATTAAAATTGTCAAGAGATAAAAAATATTCTTTTCTTTTAACAGCCATAATATTATCTCCTTTACATAATTAATTGAGTGTATTCTTTGTAAATTTCTACAAATTAATCGTAAGTTACAATATAGATTCACATCTTAGTAATATGCAATTTAAAAGGAGGTTCATCAATGGCTTCTAAAAGAAATGTCACATGGAAATGCCCATTCTGTGATAAAAGATTTGATAGAGAAAAGCTGGTAATTCATGTAGATGATAAGCATGAGAATGAAATACCTGAAGGCTTTACAGCATTAAGATATGTATTTCATTATGTAAATAAAAGGCCTTTAGACTATCATGGAAGATGCACTGAATGTAAAGGTCCTACTCCTTGGGATGAAGAGGTAGGAAGATATAAAAGACAGTGTGGTAAGAAAGCATGTCATGATAGTTATGTAAAACGCTTTGAAGATAATATGGTAAAAAAGAAAGGATATACTAGAGAAACTTCTACTCAGGAAGGTCTTGAGAGAATGCTCAAGAATAGAAAAATCTCTGGTCAGTATACTTTCCAGAATGGTGAAAAGAAAGACTATGTTGGATCTTATGAAAAGAAATGTCTTGAATTTATGGACAAAGTAATGAATATAGATCCCAATGACATATTATCTCCTGGTCCCGTATTAGAGTATAAATATGAAGGAAAGACGCATTACTATATATCTGATTTCTATTATCAGCCCTATAATTTAGTAATAGAAGTAAAAGATGGTGGTGATAATCCTAATACTCGTAATATGGAAGAGTATAGAAAGAAACAGATTGCTAAGGAAGAATTTATCATTAAGCATACTGACTATAATTATATCAGATTAACTAATAATGACTTTGGTCAGTTAATGTCTGTATTTGCTGATTTGAAAATGCAGTTGGTAGATAATAGTAAAGATAGAGTAATCCATGTAAATGAAGAAGCAGTATTTGATGAATTTATGAATGCTCTTACTAGTGGATACTTCCCTGGTTATGAAGACTGTGATGCTTATATTTGTACTGCTGATTATATGCAGAACAATGTCTTTGCAGATTGTGGTCAGAACTTCTTTGCTATAGCATCTGATCCTGGATTACATAATCTTATCTATGTAAATAATGAAGGAGTATTAACTTCATCTTCATTAGAAGAATTTGAAAAGACCTATCCGAATGTAATAGGTCATATGAATGTCTTTGCTTTAAAAGTTCCTATGTCTGGTATTCACAATGCTCTTGCTAATTATATTGGTGAGATATTAGATAGAGAAGGAATGTATTATTCTGTATTTAAAGAGCATCTTTATACTATAGATCAGGTTAGATTTAGTGATAAAGTATTAGGTGAAATTAATAATGAGAGTAATAACTTTGATACTATATATGCTATGACTAAGGGAACTCTTATTTATAATGAATCTGATATGATTCCTATGGAAGATAATAAGTTCTATAATTATAGAGATGGAAAGACTTATATGAGATCTGAAGTAAATCCTGATTTCTTTGTAGAAACTACATCTCCAAAGAATAAAGTATTTATGGAACAAATACTGGTAGGAGGTATGGTTAACAATGGATAGTTATTATGTAATAGATGTAACCAATGATTTAGCATCATTAGAGAATGATTATGCTAACTGGGTTGGTTTACCTTTTAATTTTAGAAAAAGAGGAGATGAAGAATGTATTAGAAGATATAACTGTACTAATACTGACCTCTTTAATAGAATTAAAGCTAATCTTATAGAGAAGATGGGAATAGATACTGATAAAGTAGAAATCCCTGCTCCTGTTGGAGAAGCTAATATAATAATTCCTGATCTTACTGATAATGAAAGTCTTGAATCTGATAGCCTTGAAGTCAGAAGACAAATGAGCAGAGAGATCAATGATAATGATAATATCTGCGTCTTAACTCCTGGTGATTATAATACTCTTGAAGATCTTGATAATGCTTATATGAAGTATGTAAATCTTAACTCTACAGCTAAGAGATTATCTAATTCATATTCTAGAGATATATGGGGTTATGATGTCTATAATATATATGCTATTATCAGATCTCAGTTAGATACCATAGAAGATCAGGAGAAAGTTTCTATATTCTCTAAAGGTCCTATATTATATCATACAGAAAATCTTATTATAGATGATGATATTATAGGAAAGAAGTTATTACAATTAGACTCTATGAATGAAATGAGTCCTGTAGAAAAAGCAGAATATGATGTAGCTTTAAAGAAGATAGAAGAAGCTGATAATGATACCTCTGGGTATTGTATGAGAAACTTCGTTCCTTATTTTACTGCTGATGAAATGGCCGATCTTGGAATAGTATCTACTATAGAGAACTATGCTTTCAATGAAGATGTAATAAATGTATATCCTAGACTAGTAAGATCTCTTATGGAGGATTATAATAAAGAAGAAAATAAGTATAATCCTATTACAGAGAATAGACTTAGGAATACTATATTAGCTCTTGGATGGAATCCTGAAGTTCCTATTACAGAAGAATCTATGAAGTTTGCTAGAGAGAAACAGCTTAATTGGTATAAATCTAGAGAACCTCAGATTATAGATATAAGACATCTTGCTAATGCTCCTACATCTATAATTGAATCTACTGCTGCTATGAGAAAAGAGTATGAAGCTCTTGATTTATATCCTATTTATATAGTACTCAGTTTCTCTGGTACATTATTTGGTAAGATTATAAGAGCTGCTAAGAAATGTACTTACTCACATGCAGGAATGTGTACTGATTCTAACTTACAGAAGATTTATACTTTTAAGTATGAAGCTAAGTCTGGATATAATGGATTTAATATTGAAGATCTTGAGACTTATATCAATAATTCTGATGAAGCTATCATTGATGTAGTAACTATCTTTGTAGATAAAGCTACTAAAGATAAGATAGAAATAGTCTTAAGAGATTTCATTGAAAAGAGGGCTAGAACTAAGTATAATTTTGGTAATCTTCTTAATATCCTCTTTAATAGAATTAAGTCTAATGATCCTGAAAATCTTAAACTTGTTTGCTCTCAGTTTGTAGATACTGTATTAAAGATAGCTAATATTGATCTTACTGGTAAATCTTCTAATTTAGTTACTCCTCAGGATTTCTATTATACTTCAGAGAAACCTAAAGTATTTAAAGTATTCGAAGGTTTAGCTAAAGATTATAATGAAAGACAGGTAGAAGGATTATTCCATACCTTATTCCATAAATATAAAAGAAATGATATTAAGTATGATCAGGCTATTGATTTCTCTACAACTGAATCTGTAATGAATTTATTAGAATGCAATATCATTGATAATGAATCTGCTAATGATATAGTAAATGAGATTAGAGATTTACTTACTCCTGTTGCAGTTATACAGGAAAGAAAGTTTCCTATTGAAGTAAGTAGTGATGGTGATATAATAGTAAATCTTACTAAGTCATTAGAATCCGAATACCAGGAAGCTCATAAGTTATTACTGCTCTATGATAAAGCTGATCCTAAGAATATTGAAGGAATGAAGCATGAGTTAGCAAGATTATTCTTCGTAAACTCAGTTATAGAGCAGAAGACTGCTAAGATGAATAAGAATGATGAAAGATATACACCTCTTATTAATCTTAGAGCTAGAGTATTGAATGATTTCAAGAAATACTTTAGTGTAGTATTAGAAGCAGAACCTGATTTTGATTTTAATAGTTACTTTAAGAAGTCCGAATATAATAATGCTGTAATTGTAATAGATAAAAGTATTATTAAGGTTACTGCTAAAGCTATAGGAGCATTTCTAAAAGTTATATTTGGTAAGAAATAATATAATGGCTCTAGGGTTAATTCCCTAGAGCCTTTTATAAGAATATAAAATCTCAATTATATACTATAATATTGTAATAGATAAAATAATAATCATTATAGGAGGATGATTAAATGGATATTTATAAGTATGCTGCAGATATAAACTATGGTGCAGATTATATGGATATGAGTACAGGTAATGTATACATGATCCAGGAATATGGCAGAGCATTAAAATTTGGTCTTCCAACTCCTGGTATCAGGGTTAGAGACTGTGACGGAAATGATATTGGCTATGCAGTAAAGAAGGAGGATAACTATGATTGAACCTATTGAGCCTAATGAAGCTTTAAATAATTCATTAAGAGCTCTTGATAGAACTCTTGATGAAATCAAATTCTTATTAAATAATAACATGGATGATGAAGAATACTGTATGAATTGTGAATGCAGAGATTCATGTTCAGAATGGAACTCTAAAATAGTTGGAGATTGTAGCTATTATACTTGGCTTGATAAAGTTAGCCATTGTAGAGAAAACAAATCATAATAAAACCAACGGAGCGATTATAAGGAGGATAAAACTATGTCAATGCTGGATGAATATAATATTCACCTACAAGATACTGGTGAAAGAGCATCAGATATCAATAAAGCAAAAGATGCATATCTTGCTCTTGGTAGATATGATATCGATAAAGCTCATGAAAAAGGTGAATATAACTATGAAACTACCTATAATGCTTTTAAGGTATGGTATGATCTCTTAACTGATCTTGATAAGCAGGAATTTGAGCAGTGGAGGGAAGAGCATGGTTATAACTGGTGATACCAATACTGATTATATCAATTATATGAGTAATCAACCCATGTCAGATGGCAAAGAAATCAGATCATTTTTTGATGATCTGAGAGAAGAAGAAAAGAAAAAGGATGAGGAGGATAACAAAAATGAAAACTAAGGATGTAACTTTTCTTGCAATCGGTATTGCTCTCTTTGTAGTACTTTCAATGTGCTTAAGAGTACCAGTATTTGAGAACTACTATCTTTGTCTCGGTTATATTGTTATGACCGTATACATCTGGTGCTTTAAATGGTATGAAGGTACTATTATAGGATTTCTGGGTGTAATCCTATATTGTATTATCGGTAGCCTTGGCTTTAATGGTATGCCCGGATGGTCAGTTGGTAATATTGTAATTGGCTTAATTCTTGGAGTATCATTAAAATATATCAAGAAGATCAAGAACAAAGGATTACAAGTTATATTAACTGCTATAGTTGCTATTATAGCAACTTTTATCGGTATAGAGATTATAAAATCTTTTATTGATAGCTTTATAGTTAGTCAGCCTTTCTTAGTTCGATTTGGAAAGAATATGACATCATTTATATCCGATGCTTTTGTAATAGTTGCAAGCTTACCAATATGTATTTTGGTTGAGAAGCCTGCAAAGAAAATAAGATATAATGAGGAGGGTAATAAAAATGAGTGACATCCAGAAAGATCTTTTTGACAATGACCTTGATCCCGTACACTATGAAGTAGATGATCTCGATATTGCCAAGGAAGCTTATATGGTTCTTGGTAAATGCGACGAGCATCAGAAGAATGCCAGAGATGGTTACCAGGCTGCCTTTAATAATTTCCAGGCAAGCTATGATTTTCTTTCCAGCTCAGATAAAAGGAAGTTTGAAAGATGGAAAGAAGAGAATGGATATAATTGGTAAAGGAGGCCAAAAAATGAACAGTATGGATGAAGCAAGAAAGATACTTGCAATATGCAATCATAGATCTGAAGATAATTCACATGATCTTCTTATTTATGATCAGAATTCTGGAACAGCAAGATGCACCAAATGTGGTTGCACATTTACACCATTAAGTTCTAATGCTAAACCGGCAGATGATATCAAGAAAGTAATTGATGCTATTCAGACTATAAAGGTTATGTGGCCTAATATGCCGGAAGAGAAGGCAGAAAAGCTCTATTCAATACTTCCAGTATTAGAAGATGTAGATGCAATATATAGAGAAGCATCGTATCATATGCATATGGAAGAATTGCAGGCCTATAAATCTAAAGCCCCAGCACTTAAAGCTATTTAATCTTTAAGAAAGAAACCCTTTAATAGGGTTTCTTTTTTGTTATTAATTATATTAGTAACTTTATTTATAATTAGATACTATATAATTGTATAGATTGAAGTATTATATATTTGCCCGTGTATCTCAGTTGGTAGAGAACTTGACTTTTAATCAAGGTGTCGAGGGTTCAAGCCCCTCCACGAGCATTTTTAGTATGATTACAGCTTTGACCTTTTATAGGAAAAGTATGCATTCCATGAAATGCGAGTAATCATACTTTTGTAATTGAACGTGCCAACGATTACAAATTTTATTATAGCTTATCATGAAGCATATTAAGAAAATCGGTTACTATCTAAGGCACTAGAAGTCATGATGAAAAGTACCGAGTTGATCTTAGCTGATAATATTATTATTCTTGAGGTGTTGGATGAGGTGTGGCTCGCAGACCAACTTATAGTGTCTAGGCAGAGAGTAAAGAGTATAATAAAGTCAGCTAAGAAAGATGTATAAAATAAAGGAGATTTAAATGAAAACTCATAAGAATTTAAATGGTATTAAGTATTTTAAAGAAGTAGATGATCATATTGAGATGATTAGAATCTATTATGCTGGTAATACTAATGGGCAAGATCTTACTCATGTATATATTATAGATGAAGCTACTAAAGAGAAATCTAAGATATCTGTAGATGAATTAAAAGATTGGACTCCTCTTGAGCCTGATGGTTATATTACATTTAATATAGTAGATGTAAATACAACCGGTGGCAATACACAGAAAGATGTAATAGTTACTGTACAGAGAATAGATCAGATTAAGTATGCTCATAATATAAGACCATTTGCTATATGTAGACAATCTATCACTGATATATTTGCTAATTTAATATGTACTACAGAAGAACCTGATATTGTAGGATTAGCAGTAAATGAAAATGATTGTCCTGCTAATTTTGATTATATGATGCTTTTAGCATGTGATGGAATTGAGAAATCTGATCATTTTAATATTTATAGATCTGATACATTGGAAAAAGATATTCTTCCAATGCTTAAATCTACCGATTATGATTTAGCATTAGATAAGTTATTTTTAGCAGCTATCCAGAATGAGCCTAATGCTCCATTATTAGAGATGCAGGCTAAAGTATGGAAGGGTTGGAATAGATCTCTTGAAGGATTATTGAAAGAGAATAACTTCCAGTCTGATATAGATGAGATGTTTGGTATCACTAAGGTACAGTTTGAAGTATCTAAATATCTTGAAAAGAAGAAACTTCCTACTAATGAGGAGATAGAATACGATGCTCCGGTAGAAGATCTTAGACTTTGGTTATCATCTGTATTTAAAGTTAATATTAAAGAAGCTACTGTATTAGAGTATCATCACGATATTAACTTAGGAGATTTCCAGAATTCTACATACTTCTTCTTAAGAGATATAAATGATCAGTTATACTTTGTAGTATATAATTCCGAAGGTGAATATCTTGAAGCTGATCTGGAAGCTAAGAGACAGGAACATGATTTCTCTACAAACTTTAGAATAGAGTTCTACAATAAGTATAACAGAAATATTAATAATGATCAAAAGTAAATATATTTTTGATTATATATTATAACAGTGAAATAAGAATGATAGCTTTTGAAATTGAGATCATATAATGAAACCTAGATAAGCTCGGCTAGCTATAAATACTAGAGTTAATTCATTATATTGATCTCGATGGACGAAGACATCATTTTTATTATATCATCAATTTTTTCTTTTATAGGAGGATTTACAAGATGAGCGAGGCAACAAGAGAGAAGTACAGAATCAATAAGAGCGGAGAACCTATGACTGAGTTTGCTGCCGTATCTGAGGTTCAGTATGTTCGTAGTAACAAATTGTGTGCACTTGTATCGGAAGTATTCCACGCAGCATTTGCTGATTATCATGGATGCGTTCTTGAGATGGTAAATGGTCAGGAACCTGTCATCAGCCTTTTCTTCGATCATGCTGATCATAAGGATGATCCTAAGGGAAGACCTTGTGCTTGTGAGATGGCAGCTGGTCAGGGTGTTGAAGGCAATAATGTCCTTGCAAGATCAAGACAGCGCGATAGTCTCATGAGAGATGGCGATCGTTATTTCCTTACCGAAGATGGAAAGGACGTAATCTCTGAGCTTCTTATCAGAAGACTTATTCCTAATAATGGAAACATTAACTGGAAGAATGTCGTTGGTGAGTACTACGATCAGACTACCCAGAACATGTACTTCGGACGTCAGGCTCCCCAGTATACCAAGGTATCCGGCATCGATATTAAGAAGATCTGTGCTCTGATCTATGGCACAAAGGATGCTAACAATGTCTATGATTATGGTTTCCAGATTCTTGGAAACATCAATCTTGGCAATGTTTATCAGATGCCTGGAAATCCCCAGATGGCTAACTATGTCATTGCTATTACTCGTGCTCATGCAAATGAGATCAATGAGATCTATAGCGAGCTTGGAATCGCATCTGGAAGCAACATTATTCAGTAATCTTGAATTAGTTGCAAGCTAGCCGAGTGATCAATAGTCAGGGGATTAACTTCCCCTGACTTTATTTTTATATAGATGAGGTAATATGAAATTATGAGTGTTCCAGATGGAAATGGATATAGATTAATATCTAAGGCTATTGAAAAGTATCGTGGAAATTCTACAATATCCATGGTATATTCAGAATTACATGAAACAATTAATACTGACAATAATGTAGATATTGAACCTGGAAATTACATTATGTATATAGATAGAAACTATACACATGATTTAGAAGAATATAAATTAGTAATAATAAAGAATGGAACAAAGTACTATACTTCTATTTATGATATATTGAAAACTGATCTTGTAAAAGATTTATAATAAAAGGTAATTATAAAATGGAAAATCGGGAAATAATAAATAAAATAATAGAAGATTTTTATACTGAAGATGAAAGTAGATGGTTCTTAACATTTTTTCAGGAAAATCCTATTTGTAATATAGATTATAGTATAAAAGCAATGGCATTTACTTTTGATGAAAAATTACCAATAAAAGATAGTAATAATGCTCCTATACTTTATGAGGCAAAAATAGTTAAAGATAATAATAGTAATATTAAATTAATGCTGAGATATAGTAGTGATTGTTATCATTTGGCAGTAACAAATTATCTACCTTTTATTTGTGATATTGAAGAAATTTTAAAATCTGATAGAGCTAAAGAAGCAGAAGAACCGATAAAAAATGAATACTAAATATAGAAATCAATTGAAAAGATCTTTTATCAAATTCATAAAAGAGATAATCTATATATTGTATTGGAATAAATTTGAAGCTAAATGCAAAAGATGTATGAATGCCAAGAAGATGTACTTTAAATACACATTCATTCATTCTATATATACTAATTATGATGATGAGTTCAAAATTGAAGCTATAGCTGGTCTTTATGGATTCTCAATAATAGATGAAGAATTAACATCAAGTAAATCTAAATATACGTTCCAAAGGAGTAAAGATTATGTTCGATAAGGATGCTAGTTTTGATTATCATGTATTTAAAGATTATGGTCTTACATTTGATGAAAAACAGTCTTCTTGTGGTACATTAAGAAAAGTTCAGTGGATTAAGAATGGTGGAGAACCTGATGAATCCAAAGCTAAATTAGAGATCAGAAAGATTAAGATAGATCCTGAAGGAGAAACTAAACTTAAAGGATATTCTTTTGCTACTGAAGAGGGACCTCATGAATTAGTAGAAGGTATGGTAGATCTTGGTTTTGGTGATACTAAGAAGATCTTAAAGTCTGTCAGAAAAAGAGAAGACTTTATGGATGCTGCTACTAATATAAATAATGATACTACTGATGATGGATCTGAATTATTTGACATGAGAGATCTTCTTAAGGGTGTTTCTGAAGAAGATTTGGAGGAAGACTAATGGATGAACAACTGATGTTTGAGAAAGTAAGGCAATTATGTCTTGCTAATGGTATTGCTATAGATAAAATTGCTAAAGAATGTGGTATAAATCAGAATCTTGTTGGAAAGATGTTTATAACCGTTATGCAGGATCTTCTTAATAAAACAGAAGCAGCAACAAAGATGAAAGGGAATCAATAACTATGGAAGAAGAGATTCGTAGCAATGATCATATTACGGTAGAACAGATCATATTCTCCAGCTGTGTTAGATATGAAAAATTGCAGTCTCTTGTATATAATACTTTCTCAAATACATCTATATCAGCTGCTACAGAATTGAATGTATTTATAGATCTTTATTCTGTACTAAAGCAGGTATTTAGTGCATCTGGTAGAACTATAATAACTAATTATACAGATCTTACTTCTGGATTGATCAACATGTGCTCTCATTATAGATACTTCTTTAGAGGTTTAGGAGTACATACTAGATTCTATTTGATATTCAGTTTCAATACTTGTGAAATCAATAGAAAGTTTGTTAATGATTATAATAAAGACTTCTTAGAGAAATCTGAGATACCAGCATTTAGAGAAATGACTATGAGCAATCTAGAGTTATTAGATCTCATATGTCCATATCTACCAGATATCCATTTTATTAAATCTATAAATAACTATGAGACTTCTATAATGATATCTCATCTTATAAATAGATTAAATGATAGTCAACCTAATCTTATAATAAGTAGAGATATATATCCGATGCAGTTATGCTATATACATCCATATACATCTTACTTATATCCTGTAAAGTTTCATGGAGAAGATTTATCTCAGATGATATCTATATCAGAGAAACCAAGTTTCAGACAAGAATTCTGGAATCTTGTAGCTGGTAAACGCCATTATTCTGAAGCTAGTATAGAAAAGATAATGAGTATATCTCCAGTAAACTTTCCACTATTATCAGCTATAAATAGATTTCCAGAAAGAAATATACCATCTCTTGGTAATATTGGAACTGCTATAGATATAATACATAAAGTTGTAGGATCAGATGATATAAAGATATATCCTCAGCAGTTATATAGTGATCCTGAAATAATGTCTAAGATACGGGTAACGGCTGTAGAAGCTAGATTAAATGCTCTAGATATATCATATATTTATCCTTATTATGATAATGATCCAGAAAGTAAATCTATTAAATTAGAGAATCTTCCAGATAATGGTCAATTACAGACTATAAATGCTAAGTTCTTTGCTAACAATCCTATTGATTTAAATAGACTATAAACAGAGTGGAGAAATCCACTCTGTTTATTTTTTGTAATAATATGATAAATTAATTATATATTATAATAATGATATTAGTATATGAATAATATCTGGGAGGTATAATATGGGATTAACCTTATCTAATAATAAGAAAATATATATAACTTATACATATGGAGATAAAGAATTTAATAAAGATTTAATAAGAACACATCTCAAACCAAACTATGCCAACAAACCAACTGAAGCATTCTGGGGTTCACCAGAAAATGCAGAATATGGTTGGAAAGAATGGTGTAAATCTGAAAATTATGGTGATTATAATTTTGATCATCCAATAAGATGGAAATTAAAAGATGGTAGCAAGATATATACTATAAATTTAAAATCTGTTACTACTATAAATGGCATAAGTAAACTATCAAGATATATAATAATACCTAATGAATTAAAATCTATGATATATCTTAATTATAGACAGATGCGTAATGATAATATAGCAGCTGTAGAGTTATTAGATGCCAGAGTAGGCCATCTATTTAGGAATAGAATAGAGATTTCCTTTAATGGATGGGATTGTGAATCTATAGTAGTATTAGATCCATCTAAGATAATATTCTTATAATAACACTAAGGGAGATAAATCCCTTAGTGTTTCTTTTTTGCCAAAACCACATTATATTAATACTTGTATTTGGGAGGTAAATACTACATGTCCACTTTATATGGTGATAATATATTTAATATAAATGAGGGATTTAAGGAATTCTTTACTAAGAGAACTAAATATACAATTACTCGTCAAAAATATAATAAAGGATATACCTTTAATGCTAATAAATATGATAAATCATTTACCAATACAAAATCTACAGCTGTAGAATATTTTATATTTGATAATGAATATACTAAAGCTACAAAAACTGAAAATTCTATACAAATTATAAAAGATACTGATTATATACTTGATGATGATTATATAATATATCTCTATAAAGTTAAATTTAAAGGAGATATTGATACTCTAATACTTGGTGATAAAAAATATATAGTAGATTCTGTAGAATTTGAAGGACCTTTACATAAATTACTTACTAAATTAGGAATTAAAGTAGAAGTAGTAGATAATCCTGATTATAGCAAGATTACTTCAGAAAGAAAAGTAATATTAAATAAAGCTAAAACTATTGCTAAATCTGTTTTAAATAATGCTAAAAATATGCCTGAATTTAAAGGTGGATTTTCTCTCAGTAATGAAGTAGATGATGATTATTTAAAAGGATTTTCTGAATATACACCTTTAATTGATTATGATATAACATCAATAAAGAATGTAGGAAACTATAGAGATTATGTTAATGATCCTGGATTTCAAAAAGTATTTTGCTATATTGGTAAAGAGCTTGAAAAACAGATAGAATCTAATATATCAAATGCAACTTCTGATTATACAGGAGATTGGGATGATGGATCATTTGATTTAATGATAAAAAACGAGGAGTAATAATATGTCTACTTTATATGGTGATTCCATATTTGAAACTTCATCTATAGTATTATCAGAATCAGATATATCAATATTAGCAGAATATTTTACAGAATATCCTGAAATAATAGATGAACAATATTTCAGCAAGAAAGATCTTCAAGATCCTGAAACTTTAAAGAAGTTATTAGCTAGGTTTGATAAAGAGAAAGCTATTAAAGATAAAGTAGATAATATCTCATTAATATTTTCACTTGTAGAAGGAATAGCCTTAGGAATTTTAACAAAGAAAATATCAATTGGATTTATATCTACCGTTGGTATAGCCGTTGGTAAATGCTTATTATTTATAAAAACCAGTAATATACTTTCTCAGAATCAATCCAATAGAATTAAAAAGCTTAGAGAAAAAGCAGTTAAATTAAGAGATAAAGCTGCTAAAGAAAATACTCCTGAAGCTAAAGAAATAGTAAATAACTGTAATAAACTTATTGCCGAAATAGATAAATACTTTAAGAAAATAGAAAAAGATGAATATAAGAAAAAATATAATGATTATAAGCATGCATATCAATTTATAATTGATATAATTCATTCTAAAAACTGTATTGAAGAGCCAGATAAAAAACTCTATATATGGTGTCAAATATTAAAAATAGATTTTAAATTATTTGAGCAAGGAATGAAAAATATTGCTAATAGTGATGATAGCAACTATGGTAGTTTATGGGATATATGGTTTGGTAGTGATACTTTAAATGAAGAAGATGATATAGAGACATCTAAAATATTATCAAAATATATACCAGAATTTAAAGATAATACTAAAGTTCCTATATACTATGCAATAGATGATACTGTATTTTTCTACTCAAGAAAAGCTAATAAATTTTACTATGGAGATTATTGGTTCATCAATACTAATGCTTATGGACCTATAGAAGAATGTATAAAAGTATATTTTAAATCAACTATTGAAGATTTTATAAAAAATAATAGGTGTAATAATTATGATTTTGATAAAAGTGATATAGATATGGATCTTCTTAAAGCAGTTGATGCAGATCTTGGTTATTATAGATTATCACCTCCTCCTGAAGGAGTAAAACCTAAGAAAATATAGTATTGAAAATCAAACATTTTTATAATAGTTCTATAAAAAAATCTTATATAAAAGGAGAATATAACTATGTCTATTTATGGTCAGAATATATTTGTAAAATCTGAAGTAAAAGAAGAGATTCCTGTAAGATCTTTTACTGAATCTGAGATGCTTGCTATATATCTTGAAGCATTAGTATTTATGGAATCTGAAGATGATGATGTAGAAGGTGATGATTCTATTAATGAAGGTGCTAATATGGATGCTCGCAAAGAGTACATGAAAGCATTATCTTCATATAAAGAGAAGATTAAGATTGCTAAGAAATGTCTTAAAAAGACTAATATGAAGGAAGCTAGAAACTATACTAAGTCTTCCCTTAAGGATATTCAGGATGCTAAGGCAGCAATCAAGTCTCTTGATTCTACTTCTGGATCAATCGCATTTGCATGGGTTATTGAAGCTCTCTATATTGCAGTAACTGTAACATTCCCCTTTGCATATATGGTATATGGATTAGCAGTATTCCATACTACAATTAGTATAGGATCGCTCTTTACCAAAATAAGTCATGAAGATATTGGTACACCTGCTAGTATAAAAGAATTTATCAAAGATGGATTAAAGGTACCTTTTGCACAGCATGGTGATAAAGTAACTTTAACTGCTGGTGGTTATACTAAAATCCTTGGATTTTTAAGTGGACTTATTACTTTACTTGCTGATCTTCATACTCTTAATAAGCAGAGTAAAGAAATGAAAGATTCTAGCAAAGGTAATATTTATCAGGCTAAACTGTTAAAGAATCTTGATATACTTGAAGCTGAAGTTAAGAAACTTGAAACCAAGATTGATGTATCTAACCTTGGTAAGGATAAAGAATAAAAATAAATTTTACTCCCTCTACTCGTAAGAGTAGAGGGATTTTACATTATTATAATAATCTATTGTAAAGGAGATTTTATTATGTATGGTGATAGTATATTCGAATCCCCTGATTATTCTAAACTCTCTAAATCTCATAAAACTAAATCTGATAAAAAATTTAAATTTGTAGACTTTAAATCTTCAGAAATTAAAAAATATCTTGATAGAGATGAAGATTTAAAAAATAAATTTAGTCTATGGATTAAATTAAATAAAGTTGGTGAAATAGCTATTTGCACTAATGATGATAAATGTGCTGGCTATGTAGGAGTTGGTACTAAAGATAAATCTAAAGGTATACTTCATCCTTTAATAGTAAATCCTAATTATAGAGGAAGAGGATTATCTAATATACTGGTAGATGATGCTATAAATAAATATGGAGCATATGAACTTGGTGTGTATGCTGATAATGCTGTTGCTATTAAACTTTATGAAAGTCACGGATTTGTTAAAGTAAGTGAATACTATTATAGAGGTGAATTAGTTTATATAATGAGATTAAAAAATAAAGTTATCTCTAGGTAGTAATACCTAGAGATATTTTTGTAAAAGTTAGATATTTTAATTATATATTATATTTATAATATATAGGATAGGTATATATCAATTAACAGGAAACATTCTAAACAACAAATAGGAGGAATAATACTATGGCTGGAAGAAAAATATCTATCAAAAGTGCAAGAAAATCTATGGGATTATCTGCGAGAAAACTTGGAAATATAATTGGTTGTACCGAAGAAACTATTTATAAATATGAAAGAATGCATAATCCAGATTTAATTAAAGAATCTGTAAAGCTTGATCTATGCAATGCATTAAATGTATCTTATGAAAAATTATTTCATGTTAATTTGAACATTACTTATGATTTAAACCCAAATGCAACAAAGTTAGAAATTACTAGGAAAAAAGCACGTATGTCTAGAACTGAACTAGCAAATATGCTAGGTGTAACAAGGCAAACAATATATAATTTTGAAAATAAAAAATGTGCACCATCTATGCCTATGGCAATTAAAATATGTAAAATATTTAATTGTACATTAGATGAATTATTTTGGAATGATTGGGAAAATACAGAAAAAGAAACCTGAAAAGGTTTCTTTTTTATCATTTCCACATTTCTATAATCAGTAATTATGAAAGGAGGATTAGTATGTTTAGTACCTTGGAAAGTGTAAATGGTTATAATGGTTTAGTTACATCTCCTAAGGATAATAATCCTGCTAATATATATGCTGCACAGGTCGGTGCAGAAAGAGCTAATGGAGTAGCTAATGTATCTAGAATGGTATATAATACTACTTCAGGCGATATATTATCTACTTATAATGCTAAGATACAGTTATATTTTAATGGTGAAGCTATTAAACAGGAACAGATTAGCTATATACTGGTAGATAATGAATATGATGATCATACAATGCCTATTATATATGTATCATTGGCTGTATCTAATTCTATGTATGACAGTATATTGGCTAATAAAGATATTGCTACATTCTATCTAGATATACAGATAAATAATGTAAATTCTGTATTAAGTGTTGATAAGAGAATCTTTGCCGGAGAATTTACTTATATTCCTTCTGCTACTAGTCCAAACTATGCAGAGGTATTAGATAAATCTAATGAATTCTTTTCAGATGCTTATAAGAGAATCATAGTAGGTTTAATATCTACAGAATTAAACAATGCGGCTAGAAAAGAGTTTAACCAGATTTATAAAGATATTACTTGTGAGACTATGTTAGCATTAGCATTGGAAGGTGTAAATGCTCTTGTAGAAACTCCTACTTATAATGATTGGTATGAATCTCTTATAGTACCTCCTATGAACTCTAGAAATCAGTTAATATCTTACTTATATAGTAAGCATCAGTTCTATGATACTAATTTTAGATTCTTTATGGATTTTAATTATTGCTATCTATTGTCTAAAGCTGGTAATCTAGTATCTGATGGTAGAGGTAATCCTGAGAATATAATTATAAATATAAGAGAATTAACTGATAAACAGATGATAGAAGATGGATACTATATTAAGAATGGATCTTATTATATTAATATAAATCCTGCTGAAACTAATATCATATTTGATCAGAGTACTGATAAAGTATCTAATAGTATTATATCTGTATCTGATGAAGGTATAGTATCTCAAATAGGGCTAGAAGTTAATTCTACATTAGGTAGTTCTCAGAAGAATTTATATATAAGAGATAATAATACTACATTATATAAGAATGAAATTGAAACTGATACTGTAGCAATAGAGATGATAAAGAAGCATATAGATCCTTCTATATTTACTCCAAATAAGACTATTAGTATACTTAATAATAACAAATATTCTGAATATAATGGTAAGTATATAATGAAGTATAAGAAAGTATTCTTTAACTGTACTGCTGGATCTTTCATTATATCCGTAATATTAGGATTAAAGAAAGTAAATAACTTAATTCCTAAAGCTAGAATAGGAGCTAATGAAAAACCTTTAGTTACAGTATCTGGTTCTTATAGTGCATCTAGAAGTAATGCATCTAGTTTATTTAATTCTTCCAGTACAAAAAGTAAATCTCTTACTTATACTTCTCCATCTGCTACTATAACTTATACTTCTGATTCTAAAGTATCTAATCCACCTAAAGAATCTAGATCACTTCATAGGCCATTAAAATAATAATAAATTGGTAGGAGGTATTGAAACCTCCTACCAAATATTTTATTTCTGTGGTTGCTGTTCTTCTTTTTTCTTTTTAGGAGGAGTAAATGCATGAACTAAGATTCTAAATGCAGTTAATTCTTTTTGTCTTATTAACTTCATCTTAGTAGATAATACGGTACTAGATACTGTAAGATAAACAGATATATCTTTTAATATAGATCTATTATCTACAGCAGCAGTTCTATTTTCATCATCTACTATTTTAACTCCTTCACCATCAGCTTCACCTAATATAGCATATACATCAGCAGAACCATTCTGAGGAGATACGTTATTTACATTAGTAGCATTATTAGCTGTAGTAGTTGTTGTAGTAGTACTAACTTTATTTATATTATTCTTATTACTTATTAAACTAATAGCTTTTGTAGATGTATTAGTAACATTTATATCTGTTTCTACACTCTGTTCTACTACACTATTTTCCTTCTCTAATATAGGAATAACTGAATTGATTATATAATCCTTAGTTATTCTTACAGTAGTAGTTCCTTTAGTTAAATAACGCTCCATACTAGCTTTTAAAGATTCTCCTTCATTCCTATTAAGTCCAGGATAATATTTAGCTACAAATGTATCAGCCGATTTAAGATGATCTTTCATATCTTCATAATTAAAAGGAATAACTTTTAAAAGATTAAATTTAGAATCTTCAAGCTCTGGCATATTCTGAACTTCAAACTGAAGATCATCTGGAAGTTCTTCTGCTTTCTGCTTAAATTTATTAGTAAACTTAGATACAGCTTTCTTTCTAAGATCACTCATTTTCTGTTTAAAACTGTTCCAAGCTTTACTAATACCAGTAGTAACTTTATTGATATAATTCATAATATTAGCATTGCTAGCTTCATCTAATGCAATTAATCCTACCGATTCAGATATTAGATTCAACTGTTCAGCATTATAGCAAGCTTCTTTATAAGCAGTATATAATGAATTAAATAATAAAGATTCTTCTACTTCATCACTAGGATCTGTTATATTAGCATCTATGATATCTCTTCTATCATCATTATTATAATTATAGAGATAATTAAAAATAGCATCATTCTGTTTAATTATCTCTAATACTGAACAAATATAAGATTCTGTATAATCTTTAAACTCATCAAGTATTTTAGCGATTAATTTTATTTTATAGCTTATTACAGACATGATTTTAGATACAATTACAGCACTAGTATTTTCTGAGAAGTGAATTACATGTAAATCTCGTAAACTAGTAGCTAAATTGTTTAAATAATCTGTAATATACCTAGAATTGTTAATTAGTATCTTACCATGATTAGGAGTATTAAAGAAATCCATATTATCAGATAATATATATTCACTGGTAATAGTATCATTATCAAACTTCTGTAAGAATATAGGATTATCAAAATGACAGCTATAATCATTTTCATCTTCTTTACAAGACATTTCATAATGAAGATATATAGAATTTAGTTTACTATTAGAAGTATAGTTACTACATACTTCATCTACTAATTCATGTATATCATATATTAAACGCTTTACTATAAGAAGATAAGATTCAGGAGCATATCTATGATCTATATAATATAAAGATCCCCTCCCAATTTGATCTGCAGAGATAGATTCTATATTATGTAATAATATATACTTTATTTTCTCTATAGTATTATTATCAAACCAATAATCATTATAATTTTTAAATCTAGTATTTATTTTATCTACTCTTTCACCAAAAGCATTATTCAAATAATCGATATTAGAATCTAATATTGCTTTTATACACTTCATATAATTATATTCATCTATAACAGGAGCAGTAAAAGGCTCTACAGATTCATTTAATAATCTATTATAAGCTTTATCAGCAAATGATGATTCTATAATAGGTTTCTTACTATTATATTCAGCTTTACGCTTATTAGCAGCTTTAATAGTCTCAATGGAGAATATCATTATATTACCTCCTTCAAATATAGCAGTATTAATCTTAAGTGAAAAGAAATAAAAGATGAAAGAGGCTACAGGATTACTCCTGTAGCCCTTTCACAAACATTCTTTTTTTCAGAGGTACGAACATGACCTAAATTGCTAATTAGAAATCGAAAGCAGATTCGATAGCAGCGATCATAGCTGACTCGCCAGTAGCTTCTTCCTTCTCTTCTTTCTTATCTTCCTTAGCTGCCTTAGTAAGCTTGCAAGCAACGGCAACAGAAGTAAGAATATTATTAGCTTCGATATAACGAGCTCTCATGATATCAAGAAGAGCATTATTACAAGCGCCAAGAACAGGAAGAGTCTTAGAAGCAGCCTTTATAACAGCCTTAACATCTTTCTTAGCTGCATCAGCCATAGCTTCCTTAGCAGTTGCATTGATGTAATTCTTGGTATCCTTGTACATCTCTTTGATTTCTTTGGTGCTAACACCATAAACAACAATAGATGCAAGCATCTTGATATTCTCGTCAACCCACTTCTTGGTTACAGCAGTAGCTTCCTTAGGAATACCAAACTTCTCAGTATAAAATGCTTTGAAGTTCTTAGCATTGTCTACATTAACTCCTGCCTTCTGCATAGCTTCCATAACATCAAGCTCAGGATTGTCGATGATCATTCTGGATGCCTTCAGAACCTTATCTCTCATTTCACCAGCAGTCTTCTTAAAGATACCACTAGCAATATTATTTCCAAGCTTAGATCCAATAAGATACTTAGCTTTTCCAAAGGTCTTATCATCCTTAATCTGATCTTTCTTCTTATTCCAAGCAAAAGCAATCTTTCCTAATGCTTTCTGAGAATGAATCTTTCCCTGGAACCAAGCGATAACTTTCTCAAATACAGACTTAATAGCTTCCCAAGCTTTCTGGAAAAAGCCTTTGATCTTCTCTTTAAGATTAGCACCATCCTTGGTCTCTTTTCCTTCAGCGTCCTCATAGAGAACCTCTGAACCAGTAGATTCATAGATATGAAGCTCTTCAACACCAATGCTCTCCATAAGATCAGCGTAAGCTTCCTCACAAACTGATCCGATAAAAAGAGTGCTCTCAAGAGCGGTATTAAAGTTAGGGCAAACAATACTAGAAGGAGCAGATCCAAGAATATCGAAATTCTCCTCTACAGAAGAGGTAACTTTTGATGTATAAACCATTACTCTTTTCCTCCTCTATTAAACCATTTCGCACATTTCAGCTACATAAAGATCAGAAGAATCAAAGATAGCAGAAAGAGTAGCCTCATTCTGAACCTTTGCTCCTAATGCAGCACGTCCTGCAGCGAGAACAACTTTACGATTTGCACCAAGAATCTTAATAAGACCATTGTTAACGGTATTCATAGCTCTGCTAGTACCAGCTCCAATACCGGAAACTGCCTTGTAAACCTTTGCTCCTAATGCAGGATTATCAGCCTTCTTAGACTGAGCAGCCTTAGCAGCATGCTCTACGTTTTTAATAACAGAAAGAGCATTGTCAGCATTCTTCTTGGTAGCATTGATTATAGCTTTACCAGTTCTAAGTTCCTTAACAGCTTCTTCAGCCATAGCCTTAGTAATCTTGGTATCTTCAGCCTTGTTGGTAACAGCTTCAACAGACTTGATAAGATCGTTATTGATTGCATCAATAGCAGCCTTAGCACCTGATGCTCTTCCACTTTCAGTATCATCAGCATCAGCAGTTACAGAACCAAGAATATCCTTAACCTTAGCAGCCTGAGTTCTAAGCTTATCATAAGCCTGGTTAGACTCCTTAGCAAGTTCGGTAAGAGACTTGGTAGGTACAGCAAACTTAACAGCTACATCGATAGAATCAGCCTTTGCAATAGCACTGCCATACTTATCAATGATCTTTTTATCGACTTTAAGAAGATCCATAATCTTCTCGCGGAATTTACGAGCAACTTTAATAATAGCTTCCTTAATAGCAGTAATAGCTGCGGAAATCTTCTTCCAAATAGCTGAAGAAGTAACCTTAGACATCTTCTTTTCAGATTCTGCCTGCTCAGATGCCTCAAGGAGTCTGCTATTGGCAACAGAAGCGAAATCAGCTCCGATAATAGCATCAAACATTCTCGCATCATTTTCATGAAGCTGAGCTACAATACCATAGCAGGTAATGTTAGAGGTCTCACGAGATTCATCAGCAAAAGCTTCCATAATCTCCTGGGAGAATTCAGCCTCTTCAGCGATAGATGCTAATCTATTAGCAGCATAAACGCCCATTTTTATATCCTCCTTATATTATTTTGGTAATATTTTTTGTGAGAGTTTTAAATAAGATGTATTAAAAATAAATCACTTATTTATTTCAATGTTATTATGTTACAATATCAAAAGATATCATCAGAATCCATATCATCAGGTAACTGATCATCGATATCTTCTGCTTTAGACTTTCTTCTATCCTGCTCTACATCTCTTTCAGCATCTTTCTGAGCTTTCTTATGATCAATAGAAAGTCTATTAGACCAAGTTCTAAGCTTTTCAGCAATTTTAAGCTGTCTAGCAATAACTTTCTTCTTTCTATCTTCATCCATAGTATCATCAGAATACTTAAGCTGATTAGCATTAGCCTCTAAGAACTGAGCCTGAATAGCAAGAGCATCAGATACTTTAACTCTTGAATGGATTAAGAAATATGTAATAGATCTAAGAAGAGGAATTACACATCCAAGAAGAGCCTTTATACCCATAAAAGTATAAGTGATAATTTTAGCAGCAGTACCAATAGTATTACCAATGATACCTTCCTGTACATCAGTGACTCCCATAGGAGTATTTCCAGGATTACCGCAACCATTAATAGGCTGAGTTACATTAGCAGATACTGCATCACAACCATTTACAGGCTGAGTAGGTTCAGTTTCAGGATTTTCATCATCACCAAATAACTCTTCAGGTCTCTGCTGAGTAGCATCAACTTCAAGAGCTTCGGGTTCAGAAGCAGGAGCATCATCCATCTTTCTATTGAAATCATCAATAGCAGTATTGGTAATTTCCATAGCTTCTTTATGTACTCTAGCTTTATATACTTCAGAAAGAGCAGTATCAATCTGACCATCAGCACATCCAGCATTAAACTTTTCAAGCTGCTCATAAAGAAGATTATCTCTAGTATTATTATAAGCAATCTTATCTAATGCAGCTGCAAATGATCCAGTCTCAGGATCTTTAATAAACTGAATAGTTGTAGCAATTAAGAAAGAAACAGTCTGTTCAATTGCAAGTACTACAAGATTATAGAGAACCATAGGAAACTCAGTATTAGTAGCATAGCCTTTAATAAATTGAGCTTTCCTAGTCTTGATATTTTCAATTGCACCAAGTACATTATCTACAATAACAGTATCTTGCTTATACTCTACAACTATCTTTCTAATTATATTAATGCACTCTACAGTATTCTCAAATCCTTCTACTTTAGTAATATCTCCTCTAGAACGAGGAATAGAACCAAAGTCGATCTTATCTACATTAGTAACTATTTTATCATAAAGAGCATTAGTAAGAGCTGTAAGAAGCTGAGTATCATTGCCATCCTCAGCTAATATCATCTTACGAGTTCTTTCATCAGAGATATCGAAATATTCTCTGATAAGTTTCTGTGATTCTGAAATAAACATATCTCGATATCCTCCATTAAATCATATTCTTATTAAGAAGATTTACTACCTGCTTATAAGATTTATCCTTACCTTCTTTCTCTAAGAAAGAGTAAGCCTGCTGATCCCAAGTATCATTTCCAGCATATAAGAACTTAGCAATTTCAAGAGAATCATCAGCAATGATAATACCCATTAAGTTATAAGTACTCATTATCTCTTTAGCAGTATTAACTCTAGAAAGATCAATATGATAATACTTATTAAGAGCATTAACAGTTTCCTGAGAAACAACAAGAACTGTTATAGCAGAAGCATCATTACCTTCTCTTCTAATCTTGTTCCATACATTCTTAATAGAACGATTTTCAAGAGTCTTCCACATATTTGCAGCAAGACCTTTCTTGGAAGCATTTTTAGCATCAATCTTAGCCTGATTAATACAGAGAAGGAAATCTTTAACAAAGCTAATTTCACCAGTAGTAGCTCTAATAAAGTTCTTGAAATTTACTTTAGTCTTATTCTTTGCAAAGATTCTTTCCATAATATCCTGAGATTCTACAGGAATAAGACGAGATTTAACACCAGCTACAAAAGATTTGGTAATATGAATACTATTATTCTCTGAACTTACCTGATTATAATTAATAATCATAAGAGCAGGCTGCATTTCATTAGCTTTCTTCACATCTGCATCAAGAAGCCTTTTCTGAATCATATCAGCTGTATCTTTTGCAGCTCTTGCATATCTATCCTTCTCATCATTAGAAGCTTTCTCTGCTCTATCTTCAGCATCCTGTTTAAGTTTTTTTACATCTCTTAAAGTTTTTTCATATTCAAGATCTGCAGGAGTATAAGATTTATCAGGATACTCTTCTCCTGTTTCAGGATTATAGTGATTATACTGTTTATATGTAGTAGTAGTTTTTGTTTTACCATCACTATCAGTAGTAGTCTGACTCTGAGTAGGATGTATAGCTTCTTTTACAGAAAGAATTGCATTATTGCCTCTTACTTCATATTTATTAATAGGATTAGATTCATCAATACTATTAATAGGAAATGATTTAGCTTCCTTGATTGATTTCATCATTTCAGCTACAATAGCTCTTTCTTTAACAGAATCAAGATTAACAGATTCTCCTACAATATCATTCATAGTATCAATATAATCATCAACAGTATAATTAGTCTTTATATTATTATGAATACTTTTAATGATATCTACTGCATCTTTAGATGTAGTCATATTCATAGAAGAAAAAAGCATATGAAGCATAGTAACGATGTTTCTTTCATTTGCTCTACTAAGCATAGATGCAGTAGAAGCAGATAAAGAATCATCGCACATACAAGGGAATGTCATAATAAGATTCTTAGTATAATTGGAGATAGATCCACCAAGATAATTATTTTGATTTCCTCCCTTTCCAGTCGGATTGACATATTTTTCAGCTTTATTCATAAGATCTATAATAGATGTTATGCCAGCTTCATTAACAGATTGCATATCTGTAAACCTCCTTCCGATAATTTATATATGTGTGAAATCAAAAAATAAAGTGATTCAACCATTATAGACATGATTAATACATTCTGATCTTCTTATACCTTGACATCACGGATTTCTGAATTATGATATCTTCTAACTTCTTCAGGATCTATTAAATCATTATATTTGAATAAACCTTTATCTAATCTATACTGTAGTTGTCTTCTAATATTATCATTAGGTGCAGCTTCAATAGCATCATTCATATTAGCAAATAATTCTGCTTCATTTGATATGTCATCAATAATTCTTTCACCATCTGTTTTCTTTTTGACAACTATGGCCTTATATAAACTATCTAATCTATCAAACATTTATATCTTATCCCCCATTTACATGTGATATCCTATATGGTATTACTTATAGGTGAGAGGATTAAGAAATCAATGTTTATAAGATTGATAGCACTTTATTTTCTATATTCAATTGTTTCATTTGATCTAATTTTACATATATTAAGTACTGCAGGAATTACCTGCAGTACTTAAATCATCTATCAATCACTATTATAATATATAACTGAAATTATATTTATTTTATACAGGAATTTCTATTGATCCATGATTCTGAGTTATTATTTTATTTATCTCTTCATCTGATATTAAATCATCATATTTATATATACCATTTCTCATTCTAAGTCTTAATTCGGAACTAATATTACCAGGTGCTAGAGCAATTGCCTCTTTCATACGCATTTTATGTTTTATTGTATCACACGTCAACTTTTCATATCTTTCATATTCTGTCATATTAGAATTAGATGAATCTCCGCCTATAGCATCATATATTTCATCTAATTTATTTATAACTTTATTTAATCTTTCAAACATATTAATTCCTCCTTAAAGAAGATTGTTTACTAGTTACTACTATTATAGTATATAGCTGAAATAATCTTTAATAAAAGGCTAATTAGGGGAACATTCATATAATCATTAGAATAAAATAGGAGGTAATACTATGGCCAGTAATCTTAATCTTCCTACTCATAATGGCGTCATAGAATCAATCTATCAGCAGGATAAATCTGGCAGTACTACCAGTAATCCTGATCATGTAGGCAGTCCTAGAATCATTGATAGTAATGGTAATAATGCACCATCTATGAATGATTTCAATACATCAAGAAATTTAGTAAATAACCCTTTTAATACTGATAAGATTTTTGAAATGGATTATTTCAAAGGTCTTAAACATTCAAGAAATCTATTCAGTACAGATGAAATAGATCTATATAATAAAACATATAGATTTGGATTATTAAATCCTGATATGGCTCTTAGTGGAGTAAGAGAAGTCTTATTCTTTACTAAGCCAGATCTTAGTATATTTAGCAGAGATGATAATGATTCTAAAGCAAATATAGAATCATTATCAACTGATTTACAAGGAAGAACTTTCTGGCAGGAAATGTTCGAGACAAGAAAAAATGCAATGATGTCTCTGCAAGGATCAGCAGATGGATGGACTGATCCGTTCAATCATCTTTTACAGAATACTGTATCATCTAACTTATCAATTCCTGATTTAAGTTCAGAAGGAATAGATTCTACAAAGAACTCATATGGTGTAAATATTACTTATAGAAGCTCATCAGAAGCTTCTAATGATAGTTTTGATTTTTCATTAGAGTTTAAAGATACTAAATGGTTAGATGTATATTATTATTTCAAAATGTATGAAGAATATGAAACTCTTAAACATCATGGTGCAGTAAGACCTTGGAAACCTTATGTTTGTAATAAGATATTACATGACCAATTTTCAATATATAAATTCTTATTAGATGATGATAATGAGACTATTATATATTTTGCTAAATATTGGGGTGTATATCCGAAGAGTTTACCTAGAGATACATTCTCAAATACAGCATTTGATACAGGTATAGTTTATAATATAGATTTTAAAGGTCAATTCTTTGATGATTCTGATCCTATTATAATAGATGAATTCAATAGATTATCTGCTTCTTATTTTAATGATCAGAAATATAGAGTTGATGTTTATAATGATATACTTGGAAGAATAGATGGTAGAGCTGCAACTGCAGCATATATATTCAAGGAGCCATCTAAACGTTCTCCAACTGGTCAGGTATTTAAATTAAAATGGAAAGGAAGTGACGTAGAGTAATGGCAAATACAAATACTACAAATGTCAATTCCGATTGGAATCCAACGACAGATATATATGATATTGCTAAATCTGTAAATGAAGTAAAGAAAAGATATATAGATGATCAAGATGAAACCACACTTTCATTAGGTATCTATGGATTCTTGTCAGATATATTATCTAAAGAGATTCAGACAGATGTAATTATGACTGGTATCCTTGGAAATGAAATGTTTCCTACAAGAGCTCAGTTATCTAAGAACGTATTAGCTCATGCTGTATATAATTCAATACTTGATGTAAATGCAGTTCCTGCAGCTATAACTATCAATATTGGATTTAAAGTAGAGGACTTTAATAAGTATGCTATAAATAATAAATTTGTATTCGATCATATGTGTGGATTATTCATAGATACATATGAATTTCATTTCGATTATGATGTAATACTTACTAAGTCTACTACTAGTGAAAATATCTATACAGCTAGATATGATATGACTGTAGAGAATAGAATCTCTGATGTAAAACAGCCTTATCTTAATCAGCCTTTTGTAGTACAGATTGGTGACTATGAGTATATTGTATTCCAGGCTACTGTTAGACAGTGTACTATAATGGAAATCAATGATAAGATAGTAAGTGAGTCTGTAATAGATAATAAGACTTATACATTTTCACTGAATGATCAGTTAGTAGACTTTGATGTCTATATAAATGATCAGGGAACTGTTACCAAACTTAGGCCTCTTCTTATAGGATCTGTAGATGCAGATATGGAAGAAGCATATTGTTGGTATATCTATATCAATGAGAATACTATAAGAGTAAGTTTTGATAATAAGTCTTATATTCCTGGTGTAAACTGTGATATTTATATTAAAGCATGGACTACATTAGGAGAAGATGGAAACTTTACATATAAGACTATAGATGAGCAGGCTGAAGGATTCTTTACTACACTTAAATCAGATTATCTTGGTTATAGCAATATTAGTTGTTATATTATAACAGGATCAGATTCTACAGGTGGAGAAAATAGAAAGACTAAAGAAGATCTTCAGAAGTTAATTCCTAAAGCTGCCGCAGCTAGAGGAAATATTACTACCGATAATGATATTAATAACTATTTCAATCTTATAGAAACTCAATCTGATAAGATTGAAATGAGAAAGAAGCAGGATAATAATTTAGCTAGAATCTGGTATGCATATCTTTTACTGAAAGATGATAGTAATAATATTATTCCTACCAATACTATTGCTTTTCAGGTAGATAAGACTGCTGAATATATAGTAACTTCAGATGATGGAAGACTTACTATACCTGCAGGTACTATAATTAGATATGATGCTAATACCAAACTTGGTACAGTTATTAAAGAAACTGATGTACCTGATATTTATAGTAGAGAGTATTATGCTAATAATTACTATTATTATATAACTATCTATAATACAATATTAACTCCTGATCCTTTACATGCAGCATTCTTTATGACAACTGTAAATGATCAGTCATATTTCATCTATAAATGGGTAAATGAAGATTGCTTATTACAGTTCGTTGCTAATAAGTGTACTTTTACTAGAAATCTGTTAACAGATCAGTCAATGTACAAGCTTAGATTTTCATTAGCTCAGAGTATTAGTGGTGACTTCGGCATGTATAAAGAAGAAATCATTACTGGTATTGATGATAGTGATGATAATGAAACTGAAGTAGTTATTACTAATAATATGGCTTGTGTAATAGTATTCTATAAGAATGATGCTCCTTATAGGTGGATGCCTTGTACATTAGATCATTTTGATATGGATACTTATGTAGCATCTTGGTCACTTAATCTTACTACAGATAATGATCTTGATGATAAAAATAATATGAAGATTCTTGATCTTCATGTAGTTGGTAAATCTACAGTTACTACATATGGTTATTTTGATGAAAGAATTGAAACAAGATTGTATGTATTGGCTAAATTTACTAATGGTGAAAGAGGAAGATATGATCTTGATGATATTGCTCCTGGATATGATGGTTATTCTGTAACTAATATCTATGAAGTATCTGAAGGATTAAGATTCTTTGATAACTACACAGGTATTACTAATACTAAAACTTTTGTAGATTCTGATGATCAGAATCTCTATACTATATCTACAATTCCTGTAGTAGGAATGCACTATATGACAGATGATCAGCAGGCTAATTACTTCTTTAATGCTCTTGAAGTAAAGAGAAACTATATTGATTATTGTATAGATCTTCTTGAAAATAATATGGAGATAGATTATAAGTTCTTTAATACTTATGGTCCTTCACTATGTTATAATGCTGGTGATGATGATAAGACTTCTATAGGACATGTAGATCTTGAGATGAACTTTAAAGCTAGTCTTAAAAATGCTAATGATTACTATACCAAGAATGAAATTATATCAGCTATTAAAGATTATATTGAAGATCTTGATCAGACTGGTAGCTGGCATGCTCCTGTAATGATTGCTTCATTGATGGATCAGTTTAATACAAGAGTAAATTATATCGAGTTTGTAAATTATAATAATTTCCCTCTTGGTATACAGCATATAATTAGGGAGGATTCAGATGATCCTCATATTCCTCCTGAATTTATCAATGTTAGAAATATCTTAGATGTAGATGGAAGTATAATTCCTGATATAAATCTAGAGATAGTTGATAATTAAAAACATCAAGATAATGATATTATATAAAGGAGGTTACCCTAAATGGTACGTGAAAATGGTAATGCATTTGCCAATGCTTATAAGTACATAAAAGAGCAGAATGAAGCAGAAGCTAATAAGTATCAGTCAGCTATTGCTGAAGCTGCTAAAAAGCATCAGGATACTATAGATAAAATCTATAATATTAGAGAATCTAGAGAAGTTGCTAGAAGACAGCATAGCAAACTTGTTGAAGATTGCAAGAATGATGCTCTTAGTACTATCATTAAGGCTATCTATATAGAAGCACTTTGCCCTGGATCATTAACTGATGATGCTTTATTCTTAGCAGAATCAATGGTAGATGGATGGATTCAGGAAAAGGGTGGAGCTTCTAGAATTATTGCTGAATGCAGAAATAGAACTTATCTTCTTAACAGAATTTGTTCATTAACTGAAGAAGTAGCTCTTGAAAATGTAAGAGAGATTGAATTCAATGAATCTGAAGGAATCACTCTTAAAGAGCAGGAAGAAGCTGATGAAGAGAAGAAAGCACAGATTACTCAGATGCTTGCACAGGCTAATTCTCTTATAGCTAAAGCAACAGCACTTCAGAATGGTGATGAAACAGTTCTTGATGATGCTGAAGCAGATAAAGCAGATGCAGAGAAAGTAGAAGATGAAGCTCCTGCTTCTGACGATGTCGTAGATGCATCTCAGCCTGTAGAAGAAGAGCAGGATGATGAAGCTTCTGCTGAAGATACTGATAATACTTCTGATACAGATGAAGGTACTGAAGATAATGATACCTCTGATTCAGATGAAGGAGATCCTGATCTTGGTGATATAGATAATGAAGAGGAAGCTCCTGCTTCTGAAGAAGAAAAAGCTAAGGAAGAAGCTCCTGAAGAAGAGCCTGAAGCTGAAAAAGAAGAAGATTCTAAGGAAGAAGAGAAGTCTGAAGAATCTGAATCTGATGATGACGATGATGAAAAGGAAGATGATGAAGATTCTGATGACGAAGACGAAGAAGCTGAGTTTGATGATGATTCTGAATTAACTGAAGAGGAAGAAGATGAGGCTGAAGAGGATGATGATGATCTCTCTGATCCTGATCTTGGCGATATCGATGATGAAGAATCTACAGAAGATATGGAAGCTGGTGAAGATGAAGATCAGCAGGATGCTGAAGCAGAACTTACCGGTGAATCAGATGATGATGAAACTGTAGATGATGAAGAAGAAATCGATAATACTTCTATCGATGGTGAAAATACAGAACCTCAGGGTAAGATCTTTGATGAACTTGATAAGGAAGAAGATGTCAAGAAAGCAGTACAGCTTATTAGTCAGAGAGTAGCTGATGCAGAAGAAGATTTTATTCAGAGAAATGCTGAAGATAAGAAGAAGATTGATGATCTTCTTGGAAAGATCTCAGATAATATCAAGACTGTTGAAAATCTTTCTGATAATGATAGTACTCAGAGTAAGATTGCTCAGGAATCTACAATGATGCTTAGAAGAAAGATCAAGAATATTACTGAAAATCGTCCTCAGTCTGTATTTGAAAAGATGGCTAGAAAGCTTACTGAGAATGTAACTAAGGATTCTGATTTAAGATCTATTTATCTTGCAGAATCTGGAAGAACTGATGTAGCTAGTGTTATTGAGCATACAAAAGTTATGTATGGATTCTTAGAAGCACTCAGTGTATTACAGCTGGAAAAGGTAGATTCAGCTTACATTGAGAATGTACTTAAGAGCATGTAAAATCAAGGATATTATGAAAAAATGATATAAAGATCCCAGAGGTATTACTACCTCTGGGATTATATTTTCTATATTATAAAGTAACTACTACAGAATTGCCACATCTAACAATATCAATCATTGAATACATATTAAGATAGTATTCATATTTATCTGCATCTTCTGCAGTAAGTGATGATAAATATGAAAATCTTCTTAGAAATCCTTTTAATACTGAATTGATATCATCCAATGCAAGAGAGAGTTTTTTATTGTCAGGATCTTCCAAAGTAATACTAAACATAGAAAGATCAACACTAATAAGATTTATCTTTCTAACATCTCGTATTTTTAGAAGATCTCCATTTAGATCTCCAATAAGATCACCTTTAGTATAAATTTCTCTATTAAGTTTTCTAAAATTATAAATGTCCTCAATAGTAATAGTATTATTTGCACTATTGTTAGCCATATTGAGAACTCTAATAAAGTCAGTCATTAGTATTTCATATCTCCTTTTTTGCCCTTAATTGTATTTCCACCCTTGGATTATCACTATAGTATTTCTCTACATTTAATTTGTAGACCTGAGAATCATCATTATAAGCAATATTATTTAGTGGATCTAATACCACTTTAGCAATATTATCAGTATCAGGTTTAGTAAGAGCAGGAGTTGTTTCTTGTGATAATAATTCGTGCTTCTTTTTTGATACAGATTTAGCAATAGGAAAATAAGCAGTAACAGATGCTTCTATAGGACCTTCTAATTTGGTATTTCCTACAGAAACGTTATAAGAAATCTTTACTAAGTTTTCATAGTTTACAGTCTCTTTTGGTGTATAGGCTCTAGCAAATCCTCCTCTACTAACAACTCTAGGACGTTGTTTACCAAAAGGTTTTCCAGGTATAGTAAAATTTACTTCTGTAATACTTTCATTATCAGTATCATTATGAAATATTACAGGAACAAAAGGTTTATTCTTATCCATAATAATACTCTCCCCTAATTATTTATTTAAAAGTATTTATAATTGTAAAAAATTACAATTATTATCCAGAGAGATTCTAAATCTCTCTGGATATTATATTGGTATTTTATAATAGTATTAAATTCTTCTAGATACGTTGTATATAAGATTAGATATACTCTGTGAAAATTCACTATACTTTCTACCAGGTATAGATGCAGCAGCTTCTTCAAGATTATAAAGCTTATAATTAAGCTTTTCACCTACATCAGAAGAATACTGTAATACATTTAATCCTGCTGTATTAGCAATGAAGTCCTGATATTGAGTATTGGTAACTAAATACTTACCATCTTTATATCCGGACATAGCAAGATGAGTATAGAGATTCTTTACATTAATAGAGATATCCATTTGTGTAGGAAGACCATCATCATTCCACTGACATTCATCTCCTTTTTCTACACTCATATTATCAATAATACCCATATTGATATTAAATAATCCTCTACTAGAGCATTTTACTAAGAATGGAGATCTATATCCATTAGCATTACCTTCAATTACTCTAGGTAAAGTAAGTCCTAATAATAAACAATATGGTTTAAGTACATTTAAGAATATACTTAAGTTATCATGATCAGGAGATCTAAGCTTAAAGTTTAATGTATAAGATTCATCATGAGTAGAATCAGCCCATATTTCAGGAAATTGAATCTTACCACCATTAAGAATAGTATTTGCTCCTCTATCAGCTAACGATTTAACAATACCACCACCAAGATTTCCAAGCATATCAGAAGCTGCTTGTGTAATAGATGTAGCACCACCTACAGTTGTATCTATAGCTTGTGATATTGCAGATTCATCTCCACCTAATAAATACTGAATTTCATGTACCTGATCACTAAATCCATTAATCATAGATGCGAGTGAAGATTGAGTTGTATTATTGGTGAAGTTTAAGCTTACAGATGATAAACTATCTGCAAAAAACATAACATTTTCTCTAGCAGCAAAATAAGATTTAAAAGCTTCATTAGCTTCAAGTGCCCAGTTCATAAATCTTATTTCTCTACTTGTGCCATTAATAGTTATTTTCTCTTCTTGTAATCCTAAATAGTATGCTATAGATGATAGCATAAGATTTACATAGTTATAGTAATCAGCATAGGCATATTTAATACCATAATACTGAGAATTTTTATCCATTATAAAGTCAAGCTGTCCACTATCTCCCATTAAGAAACCTAATACTCTTTTCTTATCACTATCACTAAAATCTTGCATAAATACAGGTTCACAAGGAGTAAAGAATACTAATGGCATCTGACCTATTACTTTCTGTGCATATTTTTCACCAAGATATCTAAGATTATTAGTAGATCCTATATCATTTAAATTAGCTCCTGGTATATATCTTCTATCTACTGAATCTAAAAATTGATATGGAGTACATTCTATTCCCTGTAATATATCTTTATTAGAAACAACTTTCATTATTTCTTTCTGTCCATATGATACAGGATCAACAACCTGAACTCCACCACCAGCATGTAAATTAGTATCTACAAGCTCGCTTTTATTCATATAATTTGGTAATTGTGATTTTTTACTATCTCTATTTGTTTCAGGCATAGTAATACTCTCCTTTAATTAATAGGGCTAGAGCAAAATACTCTAGCCCTCATTAATATTAAGTTGCAGCTATTTCTCCTAATATTCCTTTTAATGATCTAGTTGCTTTATCTACATCATTAAGGTTAGGATTTCTAGGATATTCATTTTCTACAGTCTTTTTAACGACTTCAGCATTTAAACTAGCTTGTGCAATTCCACTTTGTAACTGCTCTCTGGATAATCCTGTAGCAGCTTCAAGTTTAGGAAGATATACAGCAAGCATTTCAGCAATCTGTGCAGAATTGCCAGTATTACCAGCGATAGCCATAAGTATCTGAGCAATTGCTGCAAGTAATTCATATATAACACTAGGAGACAATGAGCCATTTGAGCTCTGAGAAGTAGCTCTCTTCATTATAGCATCGATATTAGGTACACTTACAGAAGTAGTACTTAATCCAGATGCGCCACCAGCAAGATGTCTACCATTGGTTCTCTTCCATTTCTTAAGAGCACTACCAGCTCTAGTATTATATAATCCAGAAGATCCACCAGATAAGTTATTTCTCCAATTTCCTAATCTATTGCCAAGGTTATCAAATGCAGTTTTAGCACCATAGGTTCCAATAGATCCCTGACCATCCTTAGAGAATGACCAGAAGTTTGTAGCATTAGCTCCCATCTTAGACCAATCCCACTTCTGTTCAGATCTAGGTCTACTATTAGAGTCATTTACAGTAAAGGTATTTGTAGCAGGATCATATCCACTAATTACTACATAGTGTCCACCACCTGTAAAATCACCTTTCTTCATTAATGCTACAAGAGGAATATTGTTCATTAGCATTTGTTTAGCAGTATCGGTACTCTGGAAATTCTGTACATCTAATCCATATGCATTACCAACTGAAGGGAAAAATCCTCCAGAAGTTCCACCATAAGGTCTAAATCCATTCTTGAAAGCATAATCTGCCATCTCGATAGGATTAGTATTAATACCATATGATTTAAGAATCATAGCACCAGATGTAGGTCCACAACCAGAAGTCTGAATTGTAGCTGTAGGATCGTTATTGTAAGAATACATAACGTTCTTCCAAGGCTCATCATTCTGATTAAAGTAAGGGAAGTTATTAATTGAAGTAACTCCATTACTACCGACACCACTATATTGAGCTGTACCAGGTGTAGCAGAATTTGTACTTCCACTTGTAAAGTTGTTCCAAGCATTAGAAGCACTATTAGCTAAGTTGCTAAAGAATCCACCTGATGAAGAATTATTACCAAAGAAGTTACTAAGTGAGCCTGCAATATTACCATTTAAAGCACCATTAAAGATAGAACTAAAGAATCCTTTAAGTGCTCCAAGAGCTCCACCTTGTACTCCTCCACTACTACTTCTACTTGCTAAGAAATCTTTAATATTGGTTATACCATTACTAACGAAATTAGTAGCTGTACTTAAGAATGAAGAACTTGTACCAGAATCAGATCCGGTAAATCCATTAAATGCAGCAGTATTTCCACTATAACTATTATAGATTTCATAAGCAGACTGTAATCTCTTAAGGAATTTATCAGTAGTATAATTATTACCACAACCTTCATAGTTAGTATAAGCAACCTGAGTAGCTTCATCTATACTACGAGAAGAATTAAGTTTAGCTAAGCATCCAGAATAACTGGAGTTAAGTTCATACCAAGCATATTCAAGCTGTGCTTCAAGAGTTCTCCAATCCCAACCTTTAGACTTAGCAAACTGAAGTAAATTATAAGTACGACCTCTAGTCCACTGAGCAAGACCAAGACCAGGATAGTAATGTCCGTCTTCTCTTCTATAAGCATCTTTATTGATAGCGACACCACTAGAATCATAAGCAGGGAATAATATACCAGTTACATAATTATCCATTGCCTGATTACTGGACATTACATTGTCGTATCCAGGATATGCTCTTAAGTAATCTCCTTCAACTCTATCAGGTCTATTACCAGATTCATGCTGCCAGCATCCCATAAGTCCAGATATACCAAAATCAGTCATACCTTTACTCTTGAAGTATGCATAAATGGTAGCTCTTGTATCTCCACTAGCTCCACCTCTAAATCTTCTAAAGTGTTTTCTTGCTAATGCAGATAATCTAGAACCAGATGCACTATAACGTCTAGGTCTAGAACCTCTACCAGAAGTACCAAGTGCAGCTTTTACTCCTCTAAGAATATTAGGCGAGTACTTTCTAGGACCATGAGCTTCAGGATCATTTACTATAATATTGCCTCTATTATCAAGACCAGAAGCCATTACATAGTGATTATTAGGGCCAAACGGCGAATTAGACTTACTACCATTACCTGCATCCTGTCCTAATAATACAACAGGATTACCATGGCTAAGTGAATTATAAACACCAGCACTATTAGGAATAGCACCAACATTAATTCCTCTAGATCCTAAAGAATCTGCAAAGTAATCTAATGTAGTACCAGATCCACCATCCTGATAGAAATTAGCTTCACCAGAAGCTCTATTCATAGTATAAGTTTTTCCATAAGAATTAGCTATCATAGAAGCAACTGCAGGTGCACAGCCATTATCAAATATAGACTGACCACCAACTGAAAGTTTTCTATACCTAGGATCAGTTTGAGAAACAAATCCTGATGCTGAGCCTGATAAACCAGAAGCTGAACCAGAATTATTAAAGAATGATGATAAAACTGTTCCAGCAGGTCCAAATAATCCATGAGTACTATCATTTTCTTTTGCATCTTCCCATGCACCTTTGGGATCATCTTTCCAGTCTTCTATAGTATCTACAGCATCTTCAACCCATTCAAATTTCTCTTTAAGATCATCGACAAAGTTTTTAAGTTTACTACTAATAATACCAAGTAAACCTTTAGCCATATAAATAATCTTATTAATGAAATTAAATGCTTTGAATATCGGTTTAGTATATATACCACCTTCTCCACTAAAATTAATATTCCAGATTCCTTTAAGATCACCTTCTTCAGCTTTCTCTTTCATAGAATCAATATTAGTATTTAGTGTTACAACATCATTCTTTATAGCATTACCTATTTGCTCAAGCTTATCACCAAACATTTGATGGAATGAATGTGACATTACACCAATAGGAGTAGCTATCATTTTAGTCATTAAAAGAGGGAACTGGCCAATCATAAATGAACTATAACCAGCTGTAGCAGTGGTAAGATCCGTACCTTCTATCTGTTCTCCACCACCACTAAAATTATCAAGAGCGACTTTCCATAAACTACTAATATCGCCCTTAACAGCATATTTCCAGATATCAGCTTTCTTCTTCTTAATTTCTCCAAAGATTCCAGGCATAGTTTCATCCATAACAGCACCAATACCATTAATGGTACCTGCTAATATACCTTCTTCTTCATTGAAATTCTGTTTGAAGACATCAGCAACATAGCCCTTATAAGCATTCAAGCCACCAACAAAGCCTTTTTCTTTTATTAAAGTACCAATCTGGCCAGTTATAGTTTTAGTATCTTCCCAAGTACCCTTTACAGTATTACCAATTCTCTCAGTCCAAGTGTAATCATGCATTACATCTTTGATGAATTCTTCTTTAGTATAATTAGTACCATGCTCAGCATTATATTGTGCAACTATTTCATCAGACTGCTGTCTCTGAGCAATAAGCTGATGAGGAGACATACCAAATGCAGGAGCAATAAAGTCACAGAATACATCAACTAAAAGAGAATCAGGAATAAGAGTACCTACAAAAGGAATACAGTTCTTTACAGCTCTAAGTAAACCTGACACAAATCTTTGAGGAGTTGTAGGCTCTTGCAAAATGCCTAATGTAGTTCTAGCATCTTCATAACCAGTAGTAAAGTCAGCCACAATTAAAACAATCTTTAATATTAATGCAGCTGTAGCAGCAGCATCAGCAACCGCTTTTAATGAATCTTTACTGAGAGTCCTCATCAACTTTCTACCTAAGCTCTTCTCAGATCTAAACATCATGTCATCAATCTGATCAGCAGATAATACTTTACTAAGTAAAGGAACTTTCTTAAGTCCTTCTGCTATCTTAGTAAGTAATATAGATATATTAGAGGAATATTTTACAGAAGCAAGAGCAATATCATCAGCATTGCCAGATAACCATTTAGTACCAGATTTAATACTCTGACCTACACTAGTTCTACCAATCATAGCACCTGCTACAGAACCTGTACCAGTAAGTGCACCTCTAATCCAGTTTTTACCTAATCTTTGAGACCAGGAATCTACATCAGATCTAGAAGCATTGATAGTGCTTGCTTGTACATCCATTATACTGACTATATTACCATCACTATCAACCCAGTTTCCACTAGCATCTTGTGTAACAGTTCTACCATCAGTAGTAGTAGCAGTAACAGTATGAGTATTATATTTTCCTTTACCAACTCCAGGAATTAAAGAGAATAATCCATCAAGTTTACCAGAAAGCATTGCCCATAATAAAGCAAATATACCAGCTGTTCCAGCAACTTTACCAAGTACAGCTTTTGCAGATCCTAATCCTTTTCCACCAGTAAAGAAAGTAAAAAGAGTTCCTAAGAATCCACTTTCACCATCTTCACCAAAGAGAGAATCTTTAATGGTACCTAATAAACCTTTCTTATTACCACCATCCCCAAATAATCCTTCTTTGATAGATCCAAGAAATCCAGACATCTTCTGAATACCAGTACCAATAATAGGAAGTCCACTAATAAAATTAAAGAATTTATTTTCTTTTTCAGTAGTATTATCAGTCTGATCATCATTCTTAACAGGAACCCATTCATGATTAGTAAATCTTTCTTTCTTATTACCAAAGGTTCCAGGTACAGTTCTTATCGTACCTTCTTTAGGTTCATTATTCTCTTCTTTATCCGGATATAAAGACATAGCATCAGCTTCAGCCTGAGCTCTGGTATAGCCTTCAGCTATAAGCTGTTCAACATACTCTTTTCTTTTAGTATTAATATCTTTAGGACTAGTAGGTATTTTCTTATTATTTGCAGCTTCTTCAGTAAGAGGACCTTTATGCTGAATTAATTCCTTGATACCATTATATATATCACGCATATACTCTAATGCAGTATATTGATATTTTATAGTTTCAGATTGAAATTTCTTACCCCAGTCCCTATTTTCTTCAGAACCTAATAAGTTTCTAATATTCTTTAAATCGCCTGCAGAATAATCTTTGATATTTAATATTTTTCCAGATTTAGTTTTAAGCTCAGTAGATACAAGGTTTCCTTCATCATCATAAATTCCACCCATTTTCATCTGATTTTGTATTTCTGCAAGTTCTTCAGCATCAGATATTCCAGCAATAAATTCATCAATATTGGCACCTTTCTTCATATCAAGATATCCAGTGCCCCATTTACCATTTTTACGAGCAATAGAAGCAAGATTAGATCTTTCCTGCAATCTTTCAGCAGCAGTCATATTACGTTTATTTTTACGATCATAAACGTTATATCCATGTCTTAAGTTAGCAGCTCTTCTACGATTGGCTAATCCTTCTAATATTCTTCCAGGAACACCGATAGTAGCTTTAGCTAAAAATCCTCCAACATTTAAGGCACCGCCAAATAATTTAGTAAGAAATCCGCCTCTACCTTCTTTAGCATCATCCCTAAGCTTCTTAAAGAAATTCTTTATACCAACAGCAATATTTATAAATGTCTTCTGAAAGAATCCTTTAATAGCATTACCGGTATTCATAAATAGATCAGTCATATTATCTATAATCTTAGTTTTAAACTGACCTATTATAGAATTTTCTCTAGATGCTTCATCTTTACCAACCATCAAATCATGGAACTGCTCAGATGTAGTCATAAATCCTAAGCCAGCACCTACAATAATATTACCAACTAAACCAAAAGGTCCTGCCAATAATCCAATACCAGCTCCAGCGACAGCTGCAGGTAAGCCTTTCTTAAACTTTTCCTGAAGAGCTTCAGGAATTAATCCATTATCTTTTCTTTTACCATTTTCATCAATATCGCCGAAAAGATAATTCTTTACAGTTTCAGAGTTTTTAGCAAATCCAACAGCACCACCTACGATAGCTCCTAAAACAGGAGATCCAAGGAATAATCCGGCAGCTGCACCAACTCCAGCTCCTTTAGCCATATCAGGTAACTTTTGTACCATAAAATTAGATACGTTTTTACCTAATAAACCACCTTCTACTTCTCCTGTCTTTTCATCTATTACAGGACCAAATAATACATTCTGTACTTTCTTAGAATTAAGTATTAATCCAGCACCAGCACCAATAGCAGCACCAAATAAAGGACCTACAACAGCTCCAGTCAGAAGAGATACACCACCGCCAATTATACCACCGGCAGCCATAGCAGCAAGATTATCCTGAGCATCATCACCTTTAAAAGCAGCAGATGTAAATTTCTTTACATTATCGGATAAAATACTAGCATCTTTATCATCTTTATTATCCTTAAATAAACCTAATGCAGAAAATAATTGTCTAAATCCTTCTGCTCCAAGATTTATTGTATTTCCAACAATACCACCTTTAGCATATCTACCAAAGTAACGTCTTTCAATATTTTTTTCGGCAGCTATCTGAGAAGCTTTATTGGTAGGACCTTTATAATAAGGATTATATTCAGAAGGTATTACAAGTTCACCTTTAGAAAGAACAGCTAAACCTGTTTTTCTTACAGTACCACCTTTAGCATACTGATCTATATCTTCTTCATTAGGATCAGGATATTGCAACATTGCATCTTGCTCTGCTTGAGCTCTGGAAACATATTCTCCTGATTCCATAAGCATATCAGCATATGCTGCTCTTTTTGCTTTTAATTTTTTACCAGATTTATCGGTTCCAAGCAATGTATCAGACATCCAATTGCCAACAGCTTTCTTAGCACCCTGAAGTTTTTCTTTTACAAGATTTAATCCAGGGAATTTTTCAGTAAGCCATTTAGCAAACTTATCAAAGTACTGCTTAAGATGCTTATCATAGAATTCTCTTAAAGGCTCAAAGATATTTTTAATTTCAGTTCTAAATACTGAAGCTATACTATTAGGATCATCATCATTCTTACCAAAGAACATTGTATCCATACTATAGGTAATAGAATTTATCATTCTAGATACACTACCTACAATACCAGGTACATTATCAGTATTCTTAAAGATAGAACGCATTTTATCAAGGCCTGCTTTAAAAGCTCTACCAAATTTAGTATTAGCTAATTCAGACTTAGCAGCCTTTATATTTTCTTCATTAATTCTATCTAATTCTTGCTGCGTTTTCGGTGGTTCATCCCCATCACTACTATCATCAGAAGATTTATTATTATTACCACCTGTAGATCCTTTGGTGCTATTTTCTCTACCACTTGCCATAGTTCCAGTAAATCCAGTACTAGTTCCACCAGCTGCAGCATTCATAGTCTTCATACTATTAGTAAAAGACTTAGTCCACATGCCAGTATGATAGTTATAATATTTATAGACTCCTTTATTAAAGCCCATAGCACCTAAATGATACTGCTGATTAGCAAGTAACTGAGCAAGATATCCAGGAATAACTTGAATGATAGATTTTACTGCAGAATCAAAACTAGGAATTCTAGAAGCAATATTGGTAAGATTATTACTATCTTCTTTACTAAAAGAGCTTAATAATCCTGCTACAGATTCAGAATTGTTAAATAATGTAGTTAATACAGAATCTCCGGACTCTTCCAATCCAGTTATTTTATCATTATGATTATTTCTACTGCGTTCTACATTGGTCATCATCTTATTCAGCATTCTTCTATTCTTAGGATCAGAGAATACTGACATCATAGCTTCTATTACAGTCTGAGATACTCCCATTGTAGATGCTAAATTGCTATCTTTGAAATTATAATAACTGCTACGCTGTTTTTCATTACCAAACATAGCATTTTCAAGATAAAGATTAACCATTTTGATAGCTTCAGCTTCCGACATACCATCAGCAGTTAATTTCTTTACGGTAGCATTTCTAAAATCATCATGAGTATATTGTTTGATTTCATCAGTTTTTAATTTTCTTAAATCATCTTTAACACTCTTAGCATTTCTAAATTTTCCACGCTCATAATCATAGACTTTATCATCACCACTAATAGCACTATAAATCATTCTAAGGTATCCAGGTATAGTTTCAATTAAAGCTTTTCTAGATATACCATCCCAAGAAACTCTACCCTTTTCATATTTATCAGTACCAAACTTCTTTACAGTATTACCAGGGAATAAAGCGTCTTTAAGTAATTCTACTATAATAGAATTAGATTCTCTATCTCTAAGCCTAATCATTCCTGCACCAGTAAAGTCAGCTAATGATGCATTAAAGCCTTTCATTGCCTGTACTAATGCTTGAGGAATCATAGCTTTGGTAATATACTGCATAGCCATAGTGGTAACAGATATATTCTTGCCAAATGATCCACCGCTTCTAGCATTCTTTAAGTTCTTAACTCCGTTGATTAAAGCATCTGCTAACCACTTATTATCTCCGAAGTTCTGTTTAACCATATCTACATAAGAACTAATACTAATACCTTCATCTTCTGAAAAGATATCAGAGAAATTCATTCTTCTATTTCCAGATTTTCTATCAGATGATAATGTAGATACAGTATTCTTCTCAATATTAGCTAAGGAATTTTTAATGGCTTCTAAGGACTCTGTAGTTTTTGTATAGAATGTAACAGTATTCTGCATATGCTCAGTTAATGGCTTCCCGAGCTGTGCAATTGCATTAATGGACTTATTTACATTTAACAGTGCTTTAGATACATTATTAAAGCCCCTTCTATTTAAATCATACATAGCCTTGTTACCACTTCTGGTAACATGTGCTAAATATTCTGTAGACTGAGCCTGAACTTTGGTAACGCCTCTAACTATTCTATCAGAAGCTATATCCATAGCTTCTATAGTAGCTTTAGTATTCTTTACACTGGTTTCTGTTTCTGCTCTCTGAGAATCGTCAGCAGTCCAATCATCATCGCCCCAGTCTTCCATATCAAAGTCAAAGTCGCCCATATCCAATCCAGCAGCTTTCATTGCTATATCAGCTAAGGGATTTTTCTTATCTCTCTGATAAAGATTACCTGAAGTAACATCATCTTTGAAGTTCTGCCAGATATCTCTAGCACTATCCTTGATCTCATCTCTTAATGTCTTTTCACTTCCAGAGAGCATATCATCTTTGAAAGATCCAATAGACATATAGAGTTCAGATGCAGTGTCTTTTGTATCTGATAAAAGACTATCTACTACAGGATTATAATCCTTGATAGTATCTTTTATAGCATATCCAAAAGACTTTGCTACATTCTTTACATATGTAGGAATAGCCATTAATATATTCCTCCTTTGTAAGGTTTAAGTCCTGATTATTAGTATGTTTTCTCGATAAATAACGATAAAATACCTCTAGGAATTACTTCCTAGAGGTATGTTTTTATTCTTCATTATTAGCTTTTTCTTTAGCTTTTATAGCATCTTCTTTTCTTTTAATCTCATTCTTTATAGTAGACTTTTTAGCAGGATCAGATACATTATTAGCAGCAGCTTTTGCACTATCTATATCACCAGTTCTAAGAGCTTGCTGAGCATTGCTCTTATTCTTTATATCTGTTTCCATTGATTCAAATATGGAATCTCCATATAACGAGTTCATATAATATAACCTCCTTATAATACCAGAATATAAGTATTATATTAATGTAAATATATACAATTATAAATACTAAATAATAATAGTTACTGTTTAACTTTATTACTTTAAGAGGATATTATTATGGCTAAATATCTAGAAAATATTAAAATTTATGATCCTTATATATTAACAACTGCTACAATTCCTATTACTACTAGAGATTATACTGTTGATGCATACTATGCTCCTCCTATAAAAAGACATAGGAGAATATATAAAAGAAAAGCTAGTCATTGTCCTTGTTGTGGTGGAGCATTACCTGCAATAGAATGTACTGATACTACAGAATTGAAATGCCCTTATTGTGATTCTATGATAGATGCTGTAGAAATTATTGATGAGGAATACTAATATGGTAATAATATTAGATACTATAGTATTTATAATTACAATAGTATTTTCTATAATTGTAGTATTTACTACTATCAAATACATATTAACTCTTGCGGCTCATTTCTATAAATATGGTATTAATGCTGGAACAATTATTGCCACAATATTTATAATAGTAATATTATTATCCTTAACAATATTTGTTATGTATACTATAGAGAATTTAAATGAAATAGCATATGAAATAAGAATGGAGACATTACAATGGAAATCAAGAGAACTAGTAGTGAAAGAATAGAAATAGATAATATATCTCAGTTAGAAATTGGTGATGAAATAGAGATTAAAGATATAGAAGATCTTAGAGCTACATTTATAGTAGCTCATAAAGATAATTTTTATGTATATCTTATGAGGAAGTATCTTCTTCATGAAGTATTTGATAAACCATTTGGAGATGTATTGGTATGGTTAAATAAAGAATACAGAATATCATTAGAAGGCAATCCTGGTCATATTTATAAAGTTACTATTCCTTATGTAACTAATGTACAGAATATGGAAGTAGAAGCTTCTATATCTCAGCCTCAGTGGGATATCTTTAAGAAAACTGATAGATTGAAATTCTATCTTGATGATGGTAATAGAAAGATTAATGACTGGTGGGTATTAGATAACTTATCTCCCGCAGTACATCAATTCTATTATGATACAGAAGGTAATCTTAGAGATGAAGAATCTTATGATTATCCTTTAGATAGAGCTGGTATATTACCTTGCATCATGATATCACTTAAGTAATAAAATAATCCCTAGTCTTACATAAGACTAGGGATAAATTTTCTTTTAGTAATATACTATAATATTGAAAAGGAGATGATAATATGAAATATGAATTAAATTTATATGATAAATACCTTGATATAGATATAGATAAGTTTAAAGAAGCTGTAGAAGAAGCTCTTGATACATATAATGACTTTGGTGGTATTCCTGTAGTAATAGCCAGTGCCAATAGTTATAATTATATTCCAGCTGATCCAGCATTCTTTGTTGGATATTTGAATGAAATAGATTATGATAATATGATAGCTGATATAAATATATATGATTCACCTTGTGGAAGATTAATAAAATCTATGGAAGCTTCATCTATATCATCAAGTTGTAAGATATATCCAAGACTAATAATTGGAGATAAAATTAGATTAATTGGATTTGTTATTATATGAAAGGAAATAAAATATGGATTATAGAGAACTAATAGAACATGATGATCTTACAGGATTAGATTATGTAGATCCTACTATATATCTTGATGAATTAAATAAAGGAAATATAGATGAATCTACTATAGATATCAATCTTACAAGATTATTATCTAATATGACTATAATAGATTATTTTGGAAAGATTGATTTAAATTTAACTACATACTATTCATGGGTATATTTTCTTACCATGATACCAAAGGAAAATATTACACATGATGAGATTGTTTATATAAAATCTATTTTAGATAATTTACATCCTGGATTATCTTATGAATATAATTGCTCTATTGATAGAGAAAATACTATATGGAGTTATGTATCTATTACAATGGATGACTTATTCAATGAAGCAATTAAAAGTAGAAGTATAGTAATTGAAGGATTAACTGTTGATAAAATGCTTAATGACATTGAATTTGGAAAAAATTTATTTACAGGTAAAGGAGATATAAATGTTTAATTTAAAAGAAATTGCCTCTAGGGATTTATTTTTTGTCAATTACTAATTGATATTATAATATCATTTTTTCTTCGATAATAGTATAGTCTTACCATCTATAATCTTTAATACCTATATAAATTAGTACTCTATATATGGTAGTATATTAGCATTTTTTATTTTCTTATATTAACTTTCTAGTGTTAGAAAAACATCTAAATACTCGTTCCCTATAATATATAGCGAGAATATAGATGAGAAAGGAAAATAATATGATATGTGCATGAATATTATTAAACGTGATGGACAGGAAGTCCCTTTCAATCCTGATAAAATAAGAGTTGCTATTACAAAAGCTAATGAATCTGTAGCACCATCCGTACAGATGTCTAAGAATAAAATAGAAGTTGCTGTAGAAGATGCAGTAAAAGTTATTAAAGATTCATCTCATACTCTTAATGTAGAAGAAATACAGGATATAGTAGTAAGAGCTATCTGTGGAGTTGGTGCTTATGATGTAGCAGAGAGTTATATTACTTATCGTTATAAACATGAATTAAGACGTAATGCTAATTCTACTGATGGATCTATATTATCTATTATAGATTGTAGCAATGAAGAAATTAAACAGGAGAATTCTAATAAGAATTCTATTATAAACTCAGTACAGAGAGACTATATAGCAGGAGAAACTAGTAAGGATATTACTAATAGAATACTGCTTCCTCATGAAATAGTAGAAGCTCATAAATTGGGTATTATACATTTCCACGATGCTGATTACTTTGTACAGAGAATGTTTAACTGTTGCTTAGTAGATTTGGAAGGAATGTTTAATACTCATTATAATGGCGATACTTTAGATATAGTAACAGCATTAAGTGGTCATGGTATTGCTAAACCTAAGTCATTTGCAACAGCTGCTAATATTGCTACTCAAGCAATAGCTCAAATAGCATCTAACCAATATGGTGGACAGACTATTACATTAACTGACTTTGTTGGCGGAAGACATTCTTGGGCTACTAACTTTGTAGATGTATCCAGGAAAAAGTGGATCAAGAAAATTAAAAAAGAAAATGAATTAGTAAATGCTGAAATGTCAGATGATCAAATTAGCAAAATTGCTGAAATGCGTCTTGAAGAAGAAATCAAATCTGGCATACAGCTTATCCAATATCAGTTAGTTACTTTACAAACTACTAATGGCCAGGCTCCTTTCATTACAATATTTATGTATCTTAATGAAGTATATTGTGGTGATGAACAGAAGAAAGCAGATCTTGCATTATTAATAAGATTAATGCTTGAACAGCGTATAAAAGGTGTTCAAGATAAGAAAGGAAACTGGGTGTCACCTGCTTTCCCTAAACTAATATATGTACTTGAAGATGACAATATAGAAGAAGGATCTAAGTATTGGGATCTTACTTTACTTGCTGCTAAATGTACTGCTAAGAGAATGGTTCCTGACTATATGTCTGAAAAAGTCATGCTTGAATTAAAAGGTGAAGTGTGGCCACCTATGGGCTGCAGAAGTTTCTTATCTAAGGATACTGTAGGATATGGTGAGAATGGTGAGCATAAATATTATGGCAGATTTAATTGTGGCGTTGTTACTATAAATCTTCCTGATATTGCTCTTAGTTCTAATGGAGATGAAGATAAATTCTGGGAAATCTTTGATGAGAGAATGGAAAAACTTGTACATGTAGCATTACAAACTCGTCATAAGAGACTTAGAGGAACTAAGTCCGATGTATCTCCTATTCATTGGCAAGATGGAGCTATTGCTAGACTTCAGCCTGGTGAAACTATAGATAAGCTTCTTTATAATACATATAGTACATTATCTATTGGATATGCTGGTTTATATGAAACTGTATTATATATGAAACATTGTTCTCATACTTCTGAAGAAGGTAGAGAATTTGCAATTAAGGTATTACAGTTCTTAAATGATAAAGCTAATAAATGGAAAGCTGAAGAGAATATTGGGTATGCTGTATATGGTACTCCTCTTGAAAGTACAACTTATAAATTTGCTAAATGCTTACAGAATAGATTTGGTATAATTCCTGATATAACTGATCATGAATATATTACTAACAGTTATCATATTTGTGTAAGAGAAGAAATAGATGCATTTGATAAGTTAAGTAAAGAAGCAGAATTCCAGGCATTATCTGGTGGCGGAGCGATCTCATATGTAGAGGTTCCAGATTTACAGAATAATATACCTGCAGTATTAGCTGTAATGAAGCATATTTATAATACTATTATATATGCTGAATTAAATACTAAGTCTGATCTTTGTACTGAATGTGGTTTTGATGGAGAGATTCAAATAGTTACTGACGAAAATGGTAAGTATATTTGGAAATGCCCTAATTGTGGTTGTACTGATCAGACAAAGATGCATGTTGCAAGACGTACTTGTGGATTAACATATAGGTCCACGTTAAACGAATGAAATTGCGGGAACTTCCTTAGAGCCTTAATAACCAAGTATAAATAGTAATATTTATATGGCGATTAGTAACGGAATCGGTATGGTAAAATCATTAAGGATTGGATAATCAAACGCAGCGAAGCTTCCTATTAGGAAGAACGTTCAACGACTATAATATTCGAGCAAATCCTATTTGTTATGGTATAGTCTACTCCCCCTATTAAATATCGGGAAACCGAGGGTATAAAGGATATTGGTACACAGTATTGGAATCAGGGTAGAACTCAGGAAATAAGAGATAGAGTTACCCATTTATAATGTAATTCAGGGATAAATAAATATGGGAGAGGGCATTAAACCCTCTCCCAATTATTTTTTATTTAAGGTACAAATGTAATAGAACTCATTGTTACATCCATCCATGCATTATCGTTACCATTACCAGCAAATCCCAATGCTACATTTAAAGCATCTCTTCCTGCTACATCTACAGTTACATCTTTACCACCACCAGTAATAGCAGTATGCTGTACTCCATTTACATATAAGAATACTGTTGGAACACTTGTTCCCCAAGAATTATTTTGGCAATAAACTATAATAGTCTTATATTTCTTAGTATCAAAGTTTCCAGTTCTTACATATCCATTACATCCATCTCCAGATGTATGAGCATAAAATCCGTTTTCTCTAATCTGAACACTATGACAATTTCCTACTGTTACATTTAATTCGGGGAAATTATCTTTATTTACAGGTAAAACTTTTTCTTTTTTTGTTTTAGGTTGAATTTTAATCCATGCCATAATATAAATCTCCCATATTATATAATGAATAAATACATTATATAAATGTTTTTCTTATAATATTATTGAGTAAAAACTTACAATTGCCCCAACTTACGTATAATTAGAGAGATTAAAAAGTTACATATAGTAGTACATTTTGATAAATATATAATATTATTTGGTGATATTATGGAAGATAAAAGAAAAATTGATGAAGAAGGAAAATTATTATCTAAATCTTATTTAGATAATAGTAAATTCTTTACATTATTATCAAAAAATAATGATAAAGATATAGATGAATGGTTAATAAATAATGGAAAGAGAAAACCGTATTGCCCTATTAGATTTACTAAGAATGTAGATGCTATATAGAGCATTGCATATAGATCAAACAAATAATAATATAAGTATAGTCTTATCAAAACTAAGGAGGAAAAAAGAAATGGCATCAGAACTTCAGCAGGTAATTAAAGAGATCAAGGATAATACTAAGCAGGTATCTATCAATAAGGTAGATGAAGTCAGAGTAATGACTGCTATGCTTAATGATCCTGAATATAAGGTTGGTATCTATGATAAGAATGTAGGTCATGTTGGTGACCGTAATCCTCATGAGAATGCAGTTGCATTTGTAGCTCATGTTATTGCTGGTGCTACACAGCTTGATTCTAAGGATAGTCAGCATCTTGCAGAGAACTATAAGTTTACTAAGAGAGATGCTACATTCATGATCGAGAATATGAGAGACTTTGTAGATGTATATACAAAGACTGGTAGAAAAATGAATCTTGTACAGAATGCAGATTCAGAAGCTAATATCTTTGCTAAGCAGATGCCTGCAGGAAGTAAGTCTGTTCCTGATAAGGATAAGCCTGGTCAGACCAAGACTATTAAGACTGCTCCTTATGTAAAGATTGTTTCTCAGACAAAGTGCCCCAAATATAAAAATTAATATAGATCGTTCCATGTAATTTGTATCTTTGTATCAAAAAATAAACCCAGTGGAGTAAAATCCACTGGGCTTTATTTTCTTAATCTTCTTTGCCAAAAACTTTCTTAAAGAACTTCATGAATACACAGGAACCAATGCATGCATTGATAATCCCGAGAGCTGTAAACAACTTTAATGTTGATTCCCTCTTAGAAACTTCAATCTCAAAGGTCTCATCATCGACATCAAGTTCATTGATCTCATCTGTATACTTCTTAAAGCAGATGAGAGTGCCGGTAATCTGGATGATTAACCCGATTGCATATACGATCACGAATTTGTAGTTACTGTTCTTAAGGTTTTCCTTTATTCTTTCCATAGTACAATCCTCCTGAATTCTTCTTCTTTTGCTGGAATAATAAGGTATATTATAGCAAACTCAATTGCTATAATAGAAACGATTCTAAATAAGAATCTTTTAAGGCAGTACTTAGTTTGAGCCCGCTTCATATTCTCTCGGTTCTCATTAACCATCTTCAGAGCCTTAGAAACAGTCGGAATATCATATGACTCTTCCAGCTCATCATACTGATCATCTGTCAGATCGGTCGGATCATACTTACTGTCAAGATCTTCGATCTCAGCTATATTCTTAAGATAGAAGAAATACTCGACATAGATAAGTACTGTTGCAAATATAGCAACGATATTATTTGTTTTCTTGTTCTTCATAGCTATAGCATTTATAGCTTTAAGCTTTGATGTAAATTTCATATCCATTCCTCCTGTTAAGCTGTTTCTTTATTTTCTACAGAAGCTGCTATAGAAGCTTCATACTTGTAGTACTCTTCTTTGAGAAGATCTTCAAACTTCTTGCTCTTCAAAAGTTCTTCAAGGATAGTATCCTTATGATTGCCATGTAATGCTATAGCAATACCTTCCTTATCATCTGAGCAGAAATCAAGATTAATGATTCCGCTACAATAGAAGAACAGGATTGTAGCATCCTGGCTCTTATTATAGAGCATGATACAAGGATACTTATAAGGAAGTTTGAACTCAAAGAGTTGGTGCTCTGGGCAGAACTCGATCTCATTTGTGTAGATCTTAGTCTGCTGATGAGACATAAAATTCTTTACACCCCATACATACTGTTCCATAAATTGCTTTTTAGTCATACGCTTCATAGTTGTTTCCTCCATTTTGTTTGTTGTTTGAATGTTTTCCTGTAATATCTATTACTATTACACAATTATATTATATAATTGAAATTTCTAACTTTTACAAAAATGCACATCAATATAATTATTAAAATGGAGGTATATTACAATGCCTAAATATTTATCAAGAGTTGGAGATTCTCTTATATTTAATCAAGAAGATTCAGAGTTTGTATTTTATGTACCTGAAGTATTCTTTAATGATAATACAAAGCAGCCTATTGCAGAGATATCTGGACAGTATGTAACTGTAATAGGAATTTTATTATATTCTATTATAGATAAGAATGGAAAAGCTAATGGACCTTATCTATTTAATTTTCCTACAATGATTATGTGTAAACCTAATAGAATAGAGAAAGTAAAAGGCTTAAAGTTAAAGCATCTTTCTTCTGTTAGCGATGGTAGTGGAGAAGAAGGTTCTGTTGATGAGAACGATTACAGATTACTTCACTTTGAAAAAGGTGATGAAGTAATATCTAATGTAAGAGTTCCTAAGCTTATAGATAACGTAGAAATGTTCTTCAAGCTTACTATGATTACTGCTAAGATTCCTAATTCTATAGCTTATGATAAGATTTGGGAAGAGTTCTTAATGAATATTGAATTAAATGGATTCTCTTATTCTACTCATGCTCAGATCTTAGGAGTATTAGCTTCTGGTATTGCTAGAAATCCTAAAAATGTAGCTGAACCTTTCAGATATACAAATATGAATGATATGCATGCTTATACTCCTATATCTGTAAAGAAACTTCCTAATTATACATCACCATTTACCAGTCTTACATCAGAAGGATTTGATGAAGGTATAATGAGTGCTGTATTAATGAAAGATAAAGATGAAAAAGATATTCCTTATTCACCTCTTGAAACAGTCCTTATGGGTTAAAAATAAACATATACAGCACACTATAATAAAGATACAGTAGAAGATAATCAGATTTTAATATAGACTTTCGGTGAGAGATTGAACTACAAATCAAAAGCTATACTATTCTATAACTTTTATAGGTAATCTCAGAAGTGTACTATATCCAAATGTATTGGTAACGTAAATATAGATATCTGATTATCTAACTACTGTATCATATTTATATTATATAATTAAAAAATAAACTCCAGCAGGTGTGTAACCTGCTGGAGCTTTTATTGTGGGAGGTTACTTTGTTAAGAAATCACCTACTAAATCATGAATTTCATCATAATCTCTATCAGTAAAGCCTCTCGATAACATCAATTCGCCATTCTTGAGATCGCTCTTGCTGAAGATATATGATCCGGACTTCCAATCGATATTTTTCATGTTAAAATCGAATCTGTCTCTGATCTCAGCTATATTGAACTTAAAGACATGCTTACCATTTTCATAGTTACATGCTTCCGGAAGAATATAGAATCTGTTTTTATTAAGCATTTGCTGTACAGATGCTGCACTAACAAATCCAAGATCTTCCATTATCTGAGACATATCTTCATCAGAAGCAATATTGAATTTTCGATTTAACATTTGTTCTGCTTCTGATCGATTTACCTCGATATAGTTCTGCTGATTAGTACCGAGAAGATTTGATTTTCTTCCCCACCACCAGATCATGCCGGTCTTCTTATCAGGATAGTGGTAGACACAGTTGCCGAGATTCTTCAGTCCGATATGGAACATATTGTAATTGCTGATATTGTGGATAGTCTTAACGTTCTTATATTTATCCTCAAATACCTTCATTAAGAATTCCTTTTGTATCAATACAACAGAGCTATTGTAATAGATATTCTGCTGCTCATACTTATACATCGGATCATTCTGAAGTTTCTCAGGGTAATACGAATCATCTTCGAATAAATCAAAGATAGCTGAAAGGACCATTGTAGAAAGCTCGCTCTCATCAACAAGATTAGAAGCATAGCTATTTACATCTATACTTTCTGTCTCAGGAGTAGTAGCTTCTGTAGTTGTAGGTATAGGCTGATCCTCAATTGCAATTTGTTCTTCGTTATCTTCAGGAACTGAAAGCTCCTTCTTATTAGCCTTTGTACCTTTCTTTTTCTTAGCTACCTCATGATCATTCATAACCCAATCAGGAAGTTTCTTTGCTATAGGAGTATATCCTTTCGGATATTCATAGCATATTGCTTTGGTTATGATATTCTCAACACTCTTCTTGTTGATAAGTCTGAGTTCTGAAATCTTATCGATGCAATACTGCTCTCCATACTTATCATACATCAGCCTGATCTGGCTTATTGTAGTGATATCGTTCTTGATGAGTGTATTGATCATTCTGTTCAGCCACATCAATTCATGTTCTTTCTCATCTTCACGTAAATTATGAAGATCATCTACTGATTCTTCAATTGCTACGCCTTTTGATACCTTTTTCTTTGTTGAAGTTTTTGGCATTAATTAATACCTCCTTTTCCTTTCATCATAAGTTTGAATTGCTTATGTCTCAGTTTCTTAATCCTCCTTTCCTTTTCTTTTTCAGTAAGAGATTCATCATTCTTTACTACTTCGATCTGAATCTCTATACTAGGTTCAATATTAATTGGGTCTTTTCTTACATGAAACATAATTCAAACTCCTTTCATTATTATAGTATATAATTAAAAATATTTACATTTATATTATTAGCTATATTATAGCATGTTCCCTATATTATAAATTTTAACATACTTATAAAGTCTAGCTTTATGGGTTTATACCCTTTTTAAGGCTTGATAAAATATAATAGATATAAGCTCAAAAAATAAATTAAGGAGGAAAATATAATGTATCCTGGATCAACATTTAATGTTATAGATAATTCAGGAATCAACACTACTACAGCTGCTGCTACTAATGTATACAGACCGCTGTTCCTCACTGTTGGATCTTTTGATAAAGGCATTGAAGGATTCAATAGAGTATATGGTGAAGATTTCTATAGAATCTATGGATCTAAGATGTATTTCAGTAAGCATGGCCAGAATGCGATTCAGGCTAAGAAACTTATCGATGCTGGTGCAGAACTCTTAGTATATAGAGTTTGTGCTGAAGATTCTACTTTAGCAAATCTCGTCATCATCGCTAATGTTACTTCTGATGAAGTTCAGAAAGTCGATGCTGATGGACATCCTATCTATCTTGATGATGATGGAAATGAAACTACCGAAGTTACTGATAATCCTGTAATGGTTGGTACTGCAAAGGTTAAGTGGGAAACTGCTAGCATTGCTGGTTGCAAGACTGTTCAGGATGTAAAAGATGCAATTCAGAATCTTACTAATGCTGAAAATGGAACCTTCCCTCTCATGATCTTCTGTGATAATGGTAGAGGTGTTTCTTCTAAGGCTATCAGACTTGTTCCTGATTATGCTACTTCTCGTGGTATTGGAACTATGTTCTATACTGCAGCTGTATTTGAAGGAACTACTCAGATTGAATCTAAGCCTATAACTGTAAATCCTGGAGTTGTATTCAGTAATCAGTCTTATGCTATTGCTGAAGATTCTCTTGTACAGCTTAGAGGATGCATCTTAGATGAAGCATTTGATGCTTATGTACAGTTCTTAGCTACAGCTCTTAATATGGATGCTGCTACTCTTGCAAATTATGATCTTATCAATGGTTATAATTTCAAAGGTAATGCTATTCCTAATTTCTCAGTTGATGCTGAAGGAGTAGATCTTAATAGTGACTTTGGTATTCTTCTTGCTGAAGGTGATAATGGTGCTTTTGGTGATGCTCCTGTTGGAACTCCTGAATGGACCGAAGCTATCAGAGCCGTATATGCTGGTGATGTTTCTGATGAAATCTTTGATGTAGATACTCATCAGATTTGTGCAGTTCTTGATGCAAATCTTCCTAAGATTGTTAAGGATGCTATTTCTGATCTTGCTACATTCCGTAAGGACTTCATGTTCTTCAGAGATCTTGGTACTGGTCTTACTACTTATGCTGAGATCTATGATGCATATCGTTCATTTACCAATAGAAATAGATATACTGCTCCTTTTGCTACTTCATATCAGGTTAAAGATCCTGTAACTCTTAGAAATATTGAAGTTACTATGACCTATGATTTAGCTGAGCCTCTGGTAAATATGTTCCTTACTGGTACTGCATCTGCTCCTACTGCAGGTATTGTTAATGGATTCGTTCTTCGTGATGCTATTAAGGGAACCGTTAACTTTACTCCTGTTGTTACTCCTAAGGTAGATCAGAAGCAGGCATTTGATGATCTTAAGCTCAACTATGCTATCTTCCAGGGTGATCAGTGTGTTGTTCAGACTGAATATACTTCTCAGGAAGATTATACTGAACTTAGCTACATCAACAACGTTATCAATGTTCAGGAAGTTATTAGAGCAATCAGAACTGAGTGCCCTAAGAACAGATTTAGACTCATTGATGGATATGATATGTCTGAGTATGCTCGTAAAGTTAGAAATGTTATTAGTAACTTTACATCTTCGTTCTATTCGATCAATTTCAATTATACTCAGGATAAGCTTAAAGCAAGCCAGAAGATTTTCTATGCTACTCTTGAAGTTGCATTCAATCAGTGGGAACAGGCTGAAGTCTTTGATATCTATGTCCTTAATATCAATGATGTAGTAGAATAATGAAAGGGGTGGAATAAGATGGCTATTAATGGATTTAATGCTACAACTAAATCTCCGGTTAATCCTTATACCATAAGGCCGAAGAATCTTGTTCAGTACACCGCTTTCAATGGTGTAACTGATTTCTCCCAGATCGGACAGTTTACAATGTACGAGAAGGGTTACCAGATGCTGGCTGTCCTTGAGATGCCCAGATTCATGACTCTGCTTGCAGAGAATGATGATTCTGCTGCTCTTCTGGTAAACAACTTCAGACATATTCTTGAGACAGAGTTCAAGGGTATGGATGGACTTCCTGATACCATGGGAGATACTGGTATGCAGATCTCTGATGGTATTAATGAACAGAATATGATTGGTAAGGTTTCTCGTGATACTTCCATCACCATTCAGTCATCTTTCTATGAGAAGGTTGGATCACCTATTACCAAGTTCTGTGAGTATTACCTTACTGGAATTAAAGATCCCATGACTCAGGCTAGAACTTATCATGGTCTGATTAAGTATGGTGCAATTGAGCCTAGCTATGAGAACGAAGTTTTCACTATGCTCTATGTTGCTACTGATTCTACCATGCTTAGAGTCGAGAAGGCTTGGTTACTTTGCAACTGTCAGCTTACCAAAGCTGATACTTCTATCTATAATGGTAATAGATCTGATATCGGTACCAACAATGAGGTTAACCTCGAGTGGACTGCATTCCCTATTACTGGATATGAAGTTGATAAGGCTGCAAAGAGACTCCTTCAGAATCGTACTGGTGTTGAGTACACTTACAATGCTTCTTCGAAAACCAATAACTTCAATGTTATCTCTGAGACTGATGTACTTAGTCTTGATAGCTATGATCACAAGTATGGTATCTTTGATGAGAATAGTGGTGCTGCTAACCAGGATCTCATCAATCTCGCTAATGAAACTTCTACCAAGAAGTACATGGCTGAGAAAGATGGTATTGGTGGAAAGATTCAGGGTTAATTTAATTAATCAATAATAAATTCGAGAGTGGTGGTAATACACCACTCTCGTTTTATTTTATATCCAAAGTCACACTTATTTAATATTAAGAAATATATTAATTCTTCTATTTTAGATAGAATATATATTATCATTATAAATAGTTTATCTAAAGTATATTGAAGAATTGTTTAAAATATACAGTTTTAATACAATTTATATAAAAATTAGGACAATATCAGGATAACTAGTAAGAAAGACGATTAGACGAATTAATACTTTTGTATTTGAATCTAATTACATATAATTAGAAGGAGGTATTTAAAATGCCTATATTTAATACGGCTTCTTATATCACTGAAACGTCATCTGATAAAGATAACGAGAAATTACCAGGATATCGTAGAATAAATAAGAAGCTAGATCTATTAGATCAGAAGGTTAATAGTTTATATAAAGATATTTATATTACTAGACCTGATAATAGAGTAGATTTAGACAGAATCATTGATAGATTAGATACTACTATTGATCAGCTTCAGAAAAATAATGTAGAAACTTCTGGAATGTCTGAACTTATTAGGCGAGTTGATTCCAATAATATGCCTAATACTAAAAGATTTTTAAATTCTGTATCAGAATTATTTCAGGATGATAATCTTGTCAATAGTTTATTTATGAATTCTACAATTCATAATTTTATTAGAACTAGAAATGCTCAGTATGATTTGATTTGTAGATATCTTCCTAGACTTATAGATGCATTAGAGATTAAAAGAGACTTAGTATTATCAGCTGATAATTTTTCTAAGAAATTTATTAATCCTAAATCTGTAAAATCTAGTAAAACTGAATCTGATTTATTTATAGCTAACTGTGATAAATTGGAAGAAGAATATGATCTTACCAATTTTATTACTAAGACTTATATGAACGTCTCTAAATATGGAGAAGATTTCATTTATATTGTGCCTTATGATGTAGCATTTGAAAGATTATTAACAAGAGCTCAATATAGACAAGCTAATCCTAAATTAGGACAGTTTAGTTTTTATGAATCTGCTTCTGGTAAAGTAGATTCTCATAGAGAAAAACTTAGTTTATTAAATGAAGGATATACTAAATCTAATGAATATAAAGCTTTATTAGAAGATGCTGTTCATGTTGGAGTAGATACTTCTGATTTTAATAAAGATTTTGAAGGATTTGCAGTAAATCTTCATTTTAATGAGTCTGGTATTTTAAGTGAAGCTATAAATGAAAGAGTCATATTAAATAAAGAGCAGCTTAAATATCTTAAGAACTCTATGGCTTATATGCATGAGCAGTCTATTAATGAAGTTGGTGGTAAATCGCTTCATAATACTTATAATAAGCTTAAGCATGATAATGATGGAATGTCTGCTTCTATATCAGATGGATTGATTACTCCTAATTTTAGTGATAAAGATCCAACTAAAATAGATGATAATTTTACAGGAGCTGTTGTAGAAAGAATTAAGTCTGAGAATATAGTTCCTGTATATATTGGAAAGAAGTGTGTCGGATATTATTATCTTGAGTTTGCTGAAGATATTTCTGCTTGTGGATTCTGTGGTGGTCATCATTCACAGATGCCTGGAATGCCTTCTGGTTCTCAGTTAGGATATAAGATGTCTGAAGATCAGCAGGAATTAGCAATAAGATTTATATCTGCTAAGATATCAGCTGCTATAGATACTAAGTTCATTAATGCTAATAAAGATCTTAAAGAAGAAATTTATGCAGTATTAAGATATAATGAACAGTTTGATGTATCTAGATCTAATGATATTGGGGTTACTTTTATTCCTGCAGAAGATATTATTCATTGTTATTCTGAATTAGATGAAGATACTCATAGAGGTATATCAGATCTTCAGAGAGCATTGATTCCTGCTATGCTTTATATATTACTTTACTTAACTGATATAATAGGTAAGATTACTAGATCTACTGATAAGAGAGTATATTATGTAAAGCAGAATGTAGATACAAACATTGCAGGTGTATTGCTTAATACTATTAATCTCATTAAGAAATCTAACTTTGGGCTT